>Ga0070753_1000814_pt1 | contig 18050 bp, 10 predicted proteins | sample VirMetDEL_Aug_31_FD_77441 | JGI IMG/M metagenome (GOLD analysis project Ga0070753, IMG submission 77441) | Aqueous microbial communities from the Delaware River and Bay under freshwater to marine salinity gradient to study organic matter... | ecosystem: Environmental > Aquatic > Marine > Coastal... | reverse complement strand
TCTTTAATGAAGATTCTATATATGAACTAACACTATTAGATACAAATCCAATGTTAGATACGTTAAGTCTCTTTTTAGCCTTTAGCTTTCCTTCGTTTTGGAATACAAACTTAGACTCTAGGTCTTGAGTATTATCAATACGTTTAATGATTACCGCTGGACCAGATAACTTATTGTAGCGCTCTACCTCAAAGTCTGGACCTAGTACATCTTGCACATATGCTTGAAGCTCATTCGGAGTAAATCCTTTTTGATAGGTGTATTTACTAGCAACATAAAACTCTAATGGGTCTTCGCTTAGACTAACGTTAGATTTATTAGTAGCGACATCCGTACCACGAGTAGATAGTAAACCGACACCACCTACCTTCAATGAACGACCAAAGTTTAGAGTAACGTCTTGGCGTATATCTCCAGGAATTACATTGAGTACGGCATTACTCATAGCGTAATCTATACTCTCGCTAGGAATGTCATAACCATTTTGCTCTACGTAATCTGGCTTGAGTTTAGATGAAGGAAGTTTACCTTTCTTTACTAATGTCTCAAAACGTGTAAAGTGTTCTTCGTTTTTCTTTACATACTTATTGAGTTCACCATGAGGCTTGTCTGATTCATTTAATCCTAAAAGCTTTACTGCTTTATTAGCATCCTCCATAGTCATAGAGTATACAGGGAAACGCTTTCTATCGTAGAACGGCTCAATAACTTGGTAGTTATCAATGTCATTCTCATACTTCAATTGGTTAGATGTACCAAGACCACCATTGATATCAGCAAAGGTTTTCTTCTTGAAGTTCTCATCAATACTCTTGAAGTAGTTAATCATCTTTTGGTACGTACCGTTGTTGGTAGTCACCTGTGTTTCATTACCAGTACCGCTCGCCTCAGCACTCATGTAAGACTCTAAGTTGATACCTTTTGCATCGGCAAAGTCTTCAATACTAGTGTTAGCGTCTACGGAAGGATCAACAATAATGTAGTTCGTTACATCCGCTGGATACTTAGGGCTTTTCTCATTACGTCCATCACGTATTTTAATAGCCTTAATACCACGTTTTGACACCTCTTTAAACAGACGTGATCTATCCGCTTTAGAAAGTGCATAAAAATCGTTGTTACGAGGGTCTAACCATTCCGAAGCATAACCTTCATTAGCAATAGTTTCGGGGTATAGTTCAGGACGTAAGTCCATATCAATCATAATGTCAAACAACACGTCCTCATCAACGACATCATTTTCCGAAATGAATATCTCTACCACAGAAGCCTTTTCACCTTCTTCCATTTCAGCATATAGCTTCGCTTCGGATTGTTCAGAGGAAGCATAAAAGGACATTTCGGTAGGCTTCTTAGGTTTACCTCCGCTAAAGGCTAGTCCACCATGGAATATGCTTATAACATTATTCTCTTTAATGAACTTATCTTTATCTATATCTGCATCAAGAGATTCCTTGTATAAGTCGGGGAATTCATTCATCACGCTTTCAAAGTCACGAGATACAAACCATGTCCCCTCTTTACTAGGTTGTGCTTTGTTTTCTTGAACACGCTTACGCTTCTTAGCAGTACTCTTTATAACGCTTTGTGTAGTGAGACCTTCTTTCTCACCGCCAAGCAATGAGTTAGCCATAGTCACAACAGATGATTGTGATTCTTTGGTAGGGCTTCCCATAAACATACTTCCTGCAATACTTACACGAGCAAAGTTTGGTTTCTTTTCTGAGGCTCTATAACCTAAAACATCTTTAAACTTATCATCTATTTGATATCCACTATCTAGTAAGAAATTTTCATTAGAAGGAATCTTAGCATTAAACTGTGGATGAACTACACCTGATGCGTCTTGAAAGCTTTTACCTGAGTCTAAATTCTTATTAGTTATAAATCCAGAATATATATAACCCCAATCACCTTTTTGACCTTGGTTTAACTGAGCTATTAATTCTTCTGGTTGAGCAAACTCTGGTTGAGAGTATTTGCTATAGAAATCAAACTGAGAGAAACCTGCTTTTGCCACAGCTTGTTTTAATAAAGGAACACCTTTACCAGCTTCTGGTTTCTTAATAGACAATACGCCTTTTTCAATACCATATCCTTTAGGTAATAAAAACTCTACAATAGCTTTTCTAAATTTAAAGCTAGTTGAGTCCATTAAAACTGATATGTTTTCAGGGGTTAGTTCGTCAATAGAATCTATAGTTTCAATAAACTTGTTAAATGTAACCTCAGCACCCTTTTTCCAATTTCCATATTGAGTATAGTCTACATCTTTTTGTGCAGCATCAGGAAGACTTTCTAAAGTGGGTAATTTAGATTTAACAGCAGCTATTACGTCTTTCTTACCTACGATTGATTTTTTAAAGTCATCTAAGATTTCTCTAGTTTGTTCTTTTGGAACTGATGATGCCACGGCATCAAGAAAGTATTTAAACCCATAGTAGTTACCAAGCATGGCACTAGGGGATTGTTGCATAACAAATACTGCTACATCTTGACCCTCTGGACCAATTGTTTCAACAAACTTCATTACGCTGCTAACAGACTTTTGATCTACCGATGCAAATCCAACGCCATCACGAACATTCTCAGGTAGGAATGAGTATAGCAGTCCTCCATACAATTCGTTACCGTCTACATTACCTACGCCTGTGTTATCCGAAGTAATTAAAAGTACACGACCATTTACACGATCAACGACATCTTTAAACGAATACGTTTCTACGTCATCGGAAGTAATGATTTGACGTTTCTTTTTCTTACCTACTACATCAGACTCATTAGCGTTAACCATCGCTACACCCATGCCGTCTTCAAGAGCAACAGTAGCTAGTAACGCTTCATCTAAGATATCTTCACCACGAGCAATCTTCTCACCCATACGAGAGATGGCTTCAATCAATGTGCTACGCTCGTCAGTAATTTTTAAATCCGTACCTGCATATTTATTTATAACACCACGAAGTTTGTTTAGTAGAGATTTTTCTACCTCAACAGAAACGTTACCACGTGCAAGGTCTTGTAAGAATTCAGCAAAGAACTCTTCTTGTATTTCAGATAAGTCTGCACCCTCTTCAACATATCCTTTAAGGAATGACCCGTAGCGTTCTGATAAGAATGAATCGCCTTGTACAGCATCACTCATTCCCTTCATGAACTCCTGGATAAATCCACCCCCCATTTGACCCGCAATCTCATGACCTACCTCGTGTATAGCAGTACCTGCTGCGAGGGCGGGTGCAAATAAATGAATCTCGTTTTTGTTAGATTCTTTCGGTAAGAATATACCCGAAGCGTCTAATGCACTTTCACCTGTAGCGCTCTCAAATGCTTTAGGGGTCTTATGTATAAATATCTTAGAGTCTGGATTAATACCTTTCAAGGCACTAAACATATTACGTGTCTCTTTTAATGCTTGACGAATCTCAGTACGACTTGTTCCGTATTTAGTAAGTTGAGCATCCGTAATGTCACCCATAAACTCATTAACAAGTTCGTCTAGATTGGTGTCCTCAGTAAACTCTACAGTAGATTCTGCTAAAGTCTCTGCCGTTTCCTCTACTTGACCTAAGCCAAGTTCGTTAAGCATCGCATTAAGCTTCTCAGCACGCTTACGATCTTTGTATGGCTTACGCTGTACTTTTCCGTCTTCGTTTTCAACGATAGAGAATGGGTCTCCGTAGGTTTTCTCAATTTCAGTTTTCTCTTTAAGAAGACCTTGAACATCACGCATTATTTTATCCTTGCCTTCTTGAGACTTCATTTTAGCATGAAGGTCAATCTTGCTACGAATCTTTTGATTAAGTGATAGGATATCCATTTGATCCTGCTCATTCATTGATGCGTAGAACTTCTCTTCTTTGTTAACTAGCTCTTTAAGCTCCAGGTTGGAACGTTCTAGTTCTAACTCTAATTCTTTACGTTCTGATTTAGATAAGTTTGGATTAGACGCTAAGTCCTTATACTTCTTAATGTCGTTTACAATCTTAACCCGATCTTTCAAGAATGGTGTAGACCCTACCGCTGAGAATCCTGCGGCTAGTGTAGCGGGTACAGTAGCAGTACCGCCCCCCGCTGCAAAACCAATCATAAATGAATCGGCAATTTCGTATCCGTTAAACTCGTCCCCTGCGATAGCATGGGCTGCTACTTGGTTTGTAATAGACACACCAAGTTCCTCAAGACCTTCTGCTGTAGCCGAACCCAATGCACTACCTGCACGACTATTCACAAAAGCGCCCGCTAGTTGATTTTTCTCCGTAATCCAATCTTTAGCCATACGTAAACGTGTAGACTTTGGAATGTCATCAATTAAACCTAATGACCTTCGGGCTTTATTTATCTCGCCAATACCAATACGTTCAAAGGCATATTCTGAAGCGCCAGCAATAACCGCTAGACTTACCTTTTGAGCTTTGTTAAGGTCAGCTCTATCACGAACATCAACCCATGTTGAAGCACCTGAAGCAGCGCCCATAACAGGTAACGCAACCTCTGGGGCTAAAATAGTGAATGCTATTTGAGGTATTGTTTGAGCAACACCTAAACCTACTTTTTTAAGACCATCTCCAACGTTTAGATTTCCGTCTTCATCTTGCACGAATAAGTCTTCAGTCGCTGAGGTTTGTAGCCTTTCTTTGTCTATGCCTATACGATATAGGTTTGCTATTTGTTCTATTTGTTGGTCGTAACGAAGGTCTTGAAAATCCATATCAAGAGAGCCTTCTTTAGCATCAAGGTCTTGCCATGCTAGAGATAAAGCCTTTCCTTGATTACCTATGGATTGCACCATAGAAAGTATATACGAATTACTAGCCCCTTGTAAATCAAGGTCTTCCGAGCGAGTTTCAGCTTTTTCCATGACATCATCATAGACCTCGTAAGCTGTACGCTGAAATTCATTTGTTAGGTTTTGTCTTGACTCATCAATTGTATTACCATTCTCATTTATTATAGGATTTTTATCTCCTGTGAGATTTGTATACTCTTTGTTAACCTCATCCATTCTAGCACCTATTGCTAGCTTTTGACCAGGGGTTACAGCGTTTTCTAATTCTCGGTTAAGACCGTCTAGCAGTTCTTTTCTTTTACGTGCTACATCAATAACAGCTTCTTGATTGTTATTAGCGCGATGGTAGTCTTCCTCTTCTTTAATAGTAGACCAAGGCGTAGCAACCTCACTAGTTACATCTAGTGAAGCTATGCCTTTTAGAATTTCTTGTTGCTTGAAACCTTGCGCGTAATCACCGCCTTGGGACGTAGCGTCCAACGGTGAAGCCAATGAAGAGTCTGCGTCCACCGAAGACGAAGTAGAGTCCATAGAACCCTGCGCTTCGGGCGATTCTGAAGGAGTAGTGCCTTTTTTTTTTAAGGTGTAAGCTTCAGAAAGAGAGTTTATATCAGATTCTGGAAAGTTTGCCTTTGATAAGATTTCTTGAAAACGCTCTAGGCTATAGCCATTAGATACCGCGTTTTTTACTATCTCTTCGTACTTCTCGTTCATTGTAGGAGTTTTACTTCCTACAAAGATAATCAAATCTAACTACTTGATTTTAAGACCGTGGGACAGTTGGTGTCGCTGGCTGAGAAAGCTCATTTAGCGCTGAATCAACATCGGGCGTTACAGGTGCATCCTTAATAGCTTTAGTGGCTTTATCTGTAAATCTTGACCAACCGTTAATCTGTTTTGGAGCTTTAATCTCAATGCGATTTTTAACAAGCGATGAAATATCTTCTGTTAAAGTTTCATTAGAATACTGTTTGGTTTCATAAGTATAACCACCATAATTATCTGGAATTCTAACTACAACCTCTACATATTTAATGTCACCAGATTCATTAATACCTACGGATGATACACGCTCATTACCCTTAATATCAAATGAGACTCCATCAACATCGGTATAATATACTGCTACAGGCTCACCTTCAATTTGAGCAACAACAGGATCAAGTGCTAAGATGCCCTGTGAAGCAACTTTTTCTTGAGTTTCACGTTCTTGTTTAGCTCTAGCTTTCTCTCTAGTAGTGTATTGGTCACCTAAATAATTAGAATAGTCATTAATATACATTGCTTTAGCTTCCTCTAGCTTCTTAGGGTCTTGAGCAATAGACTGAATTAGCTGTACATCTTTTTCGCTAGGATTATTAACGTCACTAATAAGTTTATTTCTATTAGCGTATAATACCGCTAAGTCTTCATTAGAAACTAAACCATTTTCAATGTCAATCTCCGCATACTTACCAGCTTGCTCCTTAGCGCCATTTAGTGATCCTGCGGCTATTATCTCATTGCTGTGACGCGCTGCATTCTTTTCAGCTCTAAAGCCCCCACCAAAGTCAACGGCATCTACAACCATAAATGGATTGTCACGCATACCGTTTACAAATTGTCCTATTTGAACAGGTTCTCCACCAATAGAAATATTAGTAGGGTATCCACGCTCATTTACTTCAAACCCTATTTTCTCTTTGTAACGATTATTAAAACCCATTTCAATTTCTTCCTTACTATTGGAAAGACCTTGATATTGTTTCTCTTCCGCTCTTCTCATGCTATTGCGACCAATTGTATAGTCTTGTTGCATAGCAGTAATATAAGAGGTTAGGCTACGTCCTTGTTGCTTTGCTTGACGAATAAGGTCTTGATTGTTTGTACGGTATCCTTCTATAAGATTATCACGTACAGAGTCACCCCAAGATTGAGCCAATTGCATTTGATTATCGGGTAGCCCCGTGTAGTCTACATCCAAGGCATCGTAACTAGCATTAGCAGTCTGCTCCCTTTTTTGGAAGTCTGACTTAACGGCACGTAAAGAAGATGATACTCTTTCGGCTATACTCTTATCGCCTGTTGTTATGGCTTGAAATGGTGTAGACATTACTTTTCAAATTTTTTGATTAGAGACTTCATGTAGCTATGGAGTTTAGCTTTGTCTCCGCTTGCTACTACGCTCTTTATATCACTAGCTTGTTTTGGATTTAGGATGTATTCTCCTCCAGTCATCTCGCCCACCTTTGCACCATCTCTTACAATGTCAATAGGGTTAGACTCATGACTAAACTTTCCTGGTGTCTTAGAAACTTTAGCGCCTTCTTTAGCAAATAAACTTTTTACGGCTTTACCTATGGGCGCAAAGCCACCTCCTACTGCAGCACCAGCCACACTACCTAGTCCACCGGCAACTTGTCCAATACCTTGACCAATAGCTTGCTGTGCGCCTAATAGATTTTGTTGTTCACGGTTGATATCGCCTTGACTACGGTTTTCTTTTAAACGAGTAGCCATTTGCTCTGCTTCGCCTCGTTTCATGGTCGCTTGCATTTGTTGTTGTGCTTGCGCTTGCATAGCTTGTTGTTCAGCCATAGCTGCGCCACGTTGCATTCCTGTGAGAGATGCAGCTAAAGCACGGGGGTCTGCACTTGCAGCCTGTATACCTGAAGCTAGGTTGCGTTGTAGGGATTGACGCTGCATGTTCAACATCTTCTTTGAGTACGCATTACGTTCAGCATCAGCAAAAGCAGTACTAGGAGATAGGTCTGGACGATTGCCTAGTGCCGTTGCTAAATCAGCCCTAGCTTGTTTAGCTGCTCTATTTCCTTGCACTATATTATAAATTCCAAGACCAAGGTCTCCAATACCCCCAATGCCTTGAGCGGTATAGTCCGCTGTACTCATAAAATTATTTTCTTCGTCCATGTTACAAAAATACGATTTAGTTTACTAAGTCATTATGTAATCTTGATCTGTCAAAAACAACGCCAACACCATACAATTCTATAGGGTCGGAAGTAGACTTCTCAAGCTTAATTCTAATATATCTATCTCTAAGTTGATCTCCTTCAAGATCGCTATTTTTCTTGACACTAACAATATCACCTACCGACAATACACTTACATCACTCATGATGAATTTGTTTCTAGCAGTAAGAGTAGTAATGACTTCGCTAGTATCAACTCCATCAGCATAAACGGCATCACCACCGCTAAACGGAATCTTATTAATAGGATTACCTATGGTTACATTGTCATTAGCGTCAATATTGGTCACAGCTCCTAAAGTAATAAACTGACTTGTACTAACGGAAGATGTATCACGAGGTATGTGAGAATAGAACAAACGTTCTTTCTTTGTTAGCGTTGTGATTTGTGAAGCTGTTTGATCTGATGTATAAGCTGTGAAACCCCATGAAGTATCGCCCTCAATGTTGAGCGCTTCCCATGATTTAACCATTGAAGGATTTTGGTTTGAAACAATTTCAACTTTTGAACTATAAGTAGTACCATAAAAGGAGTTACGATTATTGTTAGTATTATGAGAATAAGCTTTACCATCTTTAAAGGAATAAAGAACATTATTGAGTTCCGCATATCCTTCACCTACGAAAGAGTAGAAAGAAGACCATAGGTCTCTACGGAAGTTATATGCTACTGTGAAATCATTATTAAAAGTGTTTCCAGAGGACTTGACTGCTGAAACTATTAACTCATCATTATCTCTATCAAATCCAAGCTTTAATAACACTTTATTCGTAGCGCTTTCATAAGCCTTTAGCTCTGAGAACTTAGAGTTAAAATATGATGACATGCCGTTAGAACTAATCTCCGCAACGCTTTGACTAGTTACTTTCCACATCTTGCCTCTATAGATGTCAGCCAAGAATACCGCACCTTCAAAAGATATAAACGCATCACGTTGAGTGTTGATGCCAAATACACCTTGATACTCAATAGGACGGGCGAGTACATTAGTAGAAATTGTAGGAATATTATCGCCACTCGCTGAATCTAAAATGTTAGCACCTACAGGAATCTTCATAACAGAATCTTCTTGTAGACCCATGATGTAGTTCTTCATATCTACTAATCCATATATACCACCTTTACTTACGTCAAAGTCGTAGAACGGAATGTTAGCGGGTGTGAAGTTTGATAAAGTCAATCGCTTAGAGGACTGGTTGTAAGGGTCGCTATAGGTCACAGAAGCCTTTCTAGTGACTTCTTTTTCATTGTCTATGATAGCGTATGGTTTTCCATAAGAAAAGACCTCAGAATCAAAATAATCGCTTATGGCATTAGATTCCACATAGGCGCTTTCAAACACTTTATTTACAAATGCCTGTAAGTCTATACCTGTTGTTCTGCTGTGGTATCTTAATTCTCTAGGAACTAGATAAGTATCTCCGTTTTTCACTATAGTTCTAGATACACTAGAAGTCCAATATACAGTGCTTTGACTTGCAGGTATATTTGCTATAAAATAAAAAACTGTTTGAGTTTCTAAATATTGTATGTTGGCTACTTGATAAGTTTGAGAATCAGGATCACTAGCAAACCTAATATATTCACCTGGGACTACAGATAACGGATTATTACCCGACACGGTTAATGTGTTTGTGGTTTGACTAACTATTGTTAATCCAACAACATCTCCTTTTGTAACTTCTCCCCCAACATGCTTTCTACTAGAGTTTACAGGGAAATTATATCCCATCTCATAGTACAGCTTAGTATCAGTAGATTTTAATGGGGTATATAGTTCAATTGTAACTGCTGAGTGCCATAAATCAGTAGATGTTGTTTCTACATCTGTTAAATCACTAAAAGAAAAATTATCATACGCCTCGTTACGCAACACTAAAAAATCACCTGTAATCCGATAATGCTTCTTTTTCATGTCGCCATTATTAGAATTACTATCATTGTGATGGAAAGGAGTGTTATCTAGTGTATATGTATTAATTCCCACAACTTCAAACTCATGATTTTGCGGATAAATATAACTACCAAGCGCTCTGTCATAGTATCGTACAATTCTTACTTTATCTCCAGGGGAGGCTTGTAGTTTAAATCCAGAAGCCTTAGAAGAGCTGTATGAATCTTCCTTGCCCTGAGAGGCGGATAAAGACAAATATATATTGTCGTTGCCATTCGCATCGCCTACCTTATCAGATTCAACATTTGTAGCCTTTAAAGCCTCCATAACAGAATACTGCTGGTAATTTGAATATCTATTATTCTTAGCGTAAACTATGGAGTATGATGAAGCAGTAGGAGGCGCATCCGAAGGTATATCTACAATAACTCGTGCAGTACCATTTTTACTATTACGCTCACTTGCACCCCACGGTGCTATGTTTACAGATCCTATATCTCTAACCCCACTAGCTCTACCTCTATCATCGTAGTAAACTAATCCAAAGCTATGGTCAGCATTAGATTTAAACGTAGATATTAAATCAGAATCTATAGGACTAGTAACATAAGTTAGTGATGGGGATATACCACCCGTTAATCCATCGGGATTAGCAGTGTATGTTTTGCTAAAATCCTCTATAGTCTCAAAAGGAAAAGAAGCATCGTCAAGTTTTACTACACTAAGATCAAGGTCTTTAACGCCAACTTCAACATTTAGTTTTTTAGTAGTACTATCATAAGTAGTAGAATAAACACCAAAAGTTACATTTCCTTCAAGGTCTAACGAACCAGATTGAACGATAACGCCTCCATTTCTAATAGCCCAGCCACTTCTAAGCGAACTAGTAGTATTGTATGATGCTGACACTTCTACGTCCGAAAATCCATCTATAGCGGTTTCTACTAACGCAGCTAGAGAATTTTTATTGTATTTGTCGTTTGGTAGATACAGTTCTTTAGTAAATTCAAAACTATTAGGAACTACTCTTACCACAACTATAGGGTAATTTTTAGTTTGACCACTTGAATTTACAGCTGTTAATACATCAAGCGATGCATTAGCAGGGGATGCTACTGTTACCTGGGAGTATTGATAAACAAGTTTAATAAACAATGTTCTTTTCCCATATATGACATTTGGTAGACCTGAGAAATCAATTTCTATATGTTCTTCTACAGCGTCATCATTACTGTCAAGTTCTTGACTTACTACTGCTTGAATTACAAAAGGCGTATCTAAATAATCTGATTTTAAAGAAACATTAGCGGGTACATAATGGTCAAACCCTTCGGTATAGTTCCCCATAAACAACCTATTATTACTCAAGGTCATTGATTGAGCATTCTTAGGAACAGCATCGTAAGTCTTGTCAGACTCGTTTGTTGCAATTAAAGGATATAATCCGTCATTGTAAAAATCAAAAACTTGATTGCTACCTGGTGTTGTTACGTCTATATCTTTAACTAAAGCAAATGTGTCTATATTATTGTTACGCACTAGTAAACGAACCTTCTCTACCGCAGCAGTAGAGGTTTCCATGGTGAGTCTAATGTAGTTTTGAGTATTTGAGTATGGTGGCTTTGCATTAGCTCTATTCGCCATCCATGGATTGTAAGCCATTGTGCTATATGGCGACAATGCACTAATCTCACCATCACGATAAATGTATTGATAAGCAAACTGAAAAGTCTGCTCATACACGCTATTAGAGTTTATAGTTTCGTCCGTTCTATATTCATACGATATAGGGCTAGTCGGAGGTTTTTTAGCTATAGTTATTTCTAAAAGTTTTTCAGCATCGTTTGATCCTGCGGGATACGTAACGTTACTATCTATACATTTAGATATGTTTATCTTTTTAGGCTCGTTTACACCATCGGTCCAGTATATTAAAATATCCTTGTTGGCATCTTCAATAGCGTTAGAGTGTATAACGTATGTAGAGCTAAACTCCAAGTAAGAACCTGTAACAACCTTAATAGCAGTGCCGCTAGTATCTATTTGATAGATTGTATGGTCATTATTAGAATTCCATATGAAATAGAATATTAAGTCCTTTTGATTAAAAGAACATGTTCCTATAACACGATTAGTACCGCTAGGTAATGCGTTAGCTCCCGATAGGGATATCTCCGTATTACCTTTTATGTTTTTAAGTACACCTCTATTACCATCGTCATCTTCAGTCATACGGACATTAAGAGCATCTACCATTTCGGTGGATTTCACCAAGAGGTAGTCCTCATCCTTATTTAGTTGACGTGGAGTTAGTTTATCTATAGCCATGCGTTAGTGCTTAGGAGATAGCTTAAAGTTCTTTCTAATAGTTTTGAGAGCCTCGTCTTTGCTAAACGATTTAAGACGCGCGTTAGCTAGTCTACGCTCATTGTAGTATTCTTGTCTTGCTCTCATCTTTTCGTTATAAGGAACGCTACTCTTACGCTCAATCACACGATAGTAGATGTAAGAACGCAATGCATTCTCCGCATATACATGAATACTAGGGTTGGCTGAACGAGCTTCGTCAGCAATATATTCTACAATAACCTCTGTGTAATTATCAGAAGAGGCTATCTCTAATCTGTTTTGCTCGTAGTTCATACGATATTCACCAGTGTAATGACCACCACCGATACCATATAATGCTCCGTAAGTGTTTTGGTCTAAATAGTTTTGAAACACATAAGAAGAATATCCTCTATAAGCAGCGATAAGCTCAGGCTTTTCTTTTGCGTTTACTCTATCAAATACTCCATCGCTATTGGAATCTATGTTGTTTCCAGCAGTATCTGTTTTATACTTTTGGCTGTAATTGATGTTCTTGTTTTGACCAAAGACATATACAAGCCCATCTGACCCTACGATACCAACCTTAACTAAATCAACAAAGTCATCGGGTAGTTCAACTGTCCCTAAAGTTTGATTTACTGTTAGTTTTAAGCTTTTTACTACTTGAAGTGTATCAAAGCCCATCTCACGCAAGCCACGTAACGCATAATTATGCACCAAGGTGTCGCTTACCTCGTTAGAGTAGTCATCGTCTGTTACACTTAAAATAAAGTCGTTTACAACGTCTGATATAGGTACTAGGTTTCTTGCCATTATTCAGTCATTTTTCTTTGTTGTTCTGTAACGGCATAGTTATATACATCAGAGTCTTTTAGGTTTACGCCAATCAACTTAGATATCTCCATGATTAACTCTGACTCATAGTGATCGGGTAACTCAAAGTCAACACTATTTGCTGCGCTATAAGATTCAACACCATTACTTACAGTATACCCAAACTTTGGAGTGGCAGCAGTTCTTGCTCCAGTAGTAGCCAACTTTCCCTCGGGGTACTTGTAGTAACGAAGCCTTACCTTTTTAATGTTTGTAGGGAACACCTCAATGTCATCCCCCAATACTGCTACTGGCTTACTAGTGGTGGGAACAGACAAAGAACTGTTTAAGATGTAATACAATTTCTCTTCATCGTATACTATATCTATAACAGTGGATGTGCTACCCCCGTATAAAAAGTTTCCGTCAGTACGTAATGAAATTATACGAGCCAAATCATCTGGCTTAGAAAACACTCCATTAGACTGCGTCAATAATTGTTCCTTACTAAAAAAGGATAAATCCTCTTTTACTTGTTTTTTACTTGCTAGAGGTCTCGCCCCTTCAATGTTTCTTAGTCGTGCAACTTTATCCTTACGAGCGTCTACAAAAAGACGATTGAAGATGTTTAGTTGCGCTACTTGTGCAAAGCGATTGAAGGTAGTCGGTGTGATAAACCCTCGCTGATCTTTGTTAGCTAAGTCCTTTAAAGCAAAATATACCGATTCTACACTTGCCATGGTAGTTATTTATTTTATACAAATATACCAAAAAAGAAGGGGTCACAATTTGCGACCCCCTCATAATCAAATAGTTAGATGTTAATCTATCTTTTCAAGACGACTTACAATCTCATCGTATACTGAAGCGCCTTTCTCCGTCATACAGAATCGGGTCATTACAGTTATAGTATCTTGACCTACAGGGGTAGTAACAATAAGTCTACCGCTATCCATCCAGTACATTCCATCGTCCTTGGATTTAAGGATGTTGTAATCAACAGCTTGTTTAACCGCAGACATACTACGAACATAAGGATTGTCCATCAACTCAATAAAGTTCTTTGGATTTCCTTTAGCCTCTAGCAGTAATTCTCTACGGATTTCGTTATTGCGTTGGTTAACGTCAATGTTTAAATACATACAAATAGGTAGCAACTCGTCAATAGACTTGTCACGTACAATACTAACCGCATCTAGTAATAAGAATTCTTGGTCAAGTTCAACTGTCGCTTTCGCTTCTTTGTTGATGATTGTGAAAGTACTACCTCCGTTTGCTTTGTTAGATGGATGTAATGCCAAATAATCTTGTAGGTTAGCCTTAACAGGTGGTACAATTAAAATACCCTCTTTAAATACAATCTGAGAACGAATGGCATTAGAAGACTGCTCATCAGTATATACTGAAGGCTCGTTTTCACAATAGCGAATCTCACGTACTTTATCTGTTTCAGGGTCATAGATGGTAATTCCGTTCTGCTTTAGTTTATACCAAATACCAGAACCTTTCATTACCGAATAGATTTGCTCCTTACGTCCTTTAGTCTCTTCTGTAGTCTTGCGCTTCGGAGTGTATTCTGCTTTCTTAGGAGCAGTAGGTGTTTTAGGGGCGGGTGCAGATTTTGCACTAGCCACTTTTCTTTGCTGTGTAGCCATTTTATTAAATATTAAATAGAATTAAAAAAAAGGAGGGGGACAAAGCCCCCTCCAAAGTGTGCATCAATTACTTGATAAGCATGTGACGGTTTGCAGCACGAGTAACCAAAGCTAATTCAGAACGGTAGTTGAACTGAGCAATATCTTTAGTGTCGTTAGTTGCACCCATGAATGAACCTGTAATCCAGTGTTCCATTTCACGAGAGTAACCGTTAGTGTTCTTGAAGTTCATTTCCAAAGATGGGTTACGATCTCCGCTTTGTGGGTCAACTACAGTTGACATCGGGATTGCAACACCTTTGAAGTCAGAACCTGCCAACAACGTTGGGTCGTTCAATAATTTCCAATCATGCTTGTGGAAAGTGTAACCACCACGAGAGAATGATTTGAAACCTAGTTCAATAGCCATATCACGACTGTTGTTGAATGCACCAAACTGAGAAGTTGCACCAGCAGTAATAGAAGAACCAGATAATCCCGCAGCTAACATATCGTCAATTGCCAAGTCTTGGTCACGGTTTACGTACAATGCGTACTCAGAACCAGCACCTTGCTTGTCAAATTCTTTAACGATAAGGTCTAACTCACCTAATGTGTCAATAAGACCATTGTGAACCATACCACGATCTTCAATAGCAGAGAAGTAACCTTCTGAACCACCACCGAATGTAGCGTCAGCTACGTTAGAAGTGTTTGCTACTTTCTGACCTAGAAGCATCATCATTTCACGCTTGTCCATGAAACGCTGACGAGTATCTTGCTCACCTTTTACGTACCAACGGTAGTCACCGTTACCCAAGTTAATCCAACCAATGTTGGTAGCTTGAGAACCAGTTACTTTGAAGATTTCCTTAACAATCATGTAAGGGTTTGTACGCTTTACAACGTTGCTCTCCAAGTATTCACCTGGTTGGTCAGTTCCCTGTCCGTACAAGTTACCGATGATAGATACAGTGTGAGTACCTACTGCTAAGTCTGTTCCGCTAAAGTTAGCGTCAGCCAAGTTAGCAACAGCAAAAGAAGTAGTACCTGTTACCGCTGTAACAACACCACGCTCATCACCATTCAAAAGAACTACATCGTTTACACGAACTACAACGGCATTAGAACCGAAAGTTAGTACAACGCTTTTTGCAGCAGTTACGGCGCTACCAGAGATAGTGTAAGTTTGACGTGCGTGAAGGCGAGCTTCTTCCCAGTACTGTACTTCGTCAGCAGTACCGCTTGATTTTACCGCACCTACTAATTGTAGGAAACCAGTAATACCTTGATTACCGTAAGTCTTTACTAAAGAGTCGCGGTTATCTGGTTTGTTTACTTCGTCAATGTAATCTGACAAAGATGTGTATTTAGCCGGATCAAGCTTCTTAATTGAGCTTGGGCTAAAATCCGAAGGAGTGGATGTAAAAGCCATTTTTTATTATTTTAACCTTTAATATTCATAACATTTGTGCCACCGCCCAACTCTCTAAGTAGTCTTTCCATTTGTGCATCTTGACCGCCTTCTTGCGGGGTATTTGACGGAGACTGTGCCTGTACGTTAGACGCATTAGTCACAACCTTACGTTGTCCATCACTCAAACCTTGTTGGTAAACATTCTTGACAATTTCGTCTATGTTGTCTACAACTGTTTGATGCATGTTCAACTTGTCAATATCCCACGAACCGCTTTCTTGCACATATTGGTCAAAAAACTCTTCAAGTCGTGAGTTTTTATCAACGAGTTGTTGGCGATAGTCATCTTTGATTCCGTATTGAAAAGGCTTACCATTAGGTAGTTCAAAATTGATACCTTCAAGTGCCTTTGTTTCGGATTCCATAGATGAGTACCAACTCTCATCAAAAGGACTTTCAATCTCCCCCTGGGTTGTAGCTGACTCCACGGGTAAAGTGAAACCATCACGTAGGGAAGAAATATCCTTGCGAGCTTTACTAGCATCAATCTTTAATTGAAGGTTTGAATCAGCAATCTCGTCTTCGTCAAATCTCTCAGGATCTAACTTGTACTTGCGATTCATTAAACGGCTAACTTCTTGAGGTGTCAATTCAGGGTATTCAGTTTGGACAGATAACTGCACTGCTGATAAATCATCCATTTCGGATGGGTTCAACTGCTGGTATCTAAACCAATCTTCTGGTGAACGCCCAGTCTTTTCTACAAAATCAAGAATCGGTTGTAACCGCTCGTCAATTTGCAATTGAGGCTCTTCTGGCTCTCTATTAACAATCTCAGATAATTGCTCAATTGTCAGGTCTTCGTATCCTAGCATTTCGCTTACCATACTAATAGCCATCTCATTAAGCTCTTGTTCTGAAACATCATTTTCAGTATCTAAAGAACTTTGCTCCTGCTCCTCTGGCTCAAATGTTTCTTGAACATCTTCTTGCTGAGGTTCGGCAGCAGTATCTTCCATAACAGGTTCTTGTACGTCCTGTTGTACGGTTTCTTCTACTTCTTGAGTAGGTTCTTCCGATTGCGTTGAGTCAAAAGTACTAGGGTCGTCACTAATGTCAATCCCTAAATCTCTTGCAGCTCTTTCTAAATCGCTCATAATTAATTGAATTTAAGTATGTTACAAAAATAGTATAAAAAACGTAACACTTTTATTTGTGTGTATCGTGTTGATATCGTTACTTGTCATCAAACAAATAACCAATTACTATGAGAAAATTAATGATTGTATTAGCATTGAGCTTGGGGAGTCAAGCTTTTGCTCAAGGTGTTCCAGAAGTTATCCAGGACTTGGATTACGATAGAACCGAAATCCCCACAGAAGATGGGGAATTGTTTGAAGTGTTTATTGTAGAAGACGACTACAACACTTTAAAAAGAAGAATAAACAAATTAAAAGTTGTTGAAGTAGACCGAGAGGGTACTTTGCTCTTCGTTGTACGTGAAGACGATATCTACGAATACGTTAGTAGTAGAGGGTTTGGTTTTAAGAGAGTGACCATCTACACTAAATAAAGAGAGGGGCTAGCGCCCCTCTTTTTTTATTTTCTTTTTCTCTTGAGTGGATTTTTAGCAGAACTCATTATCTTTTCTCCACCGGGCATGGTCTGTCCTTTACCTTTTTTGTCCCTAACTTGAATAGTAGTTCTTTCGTTTCTTGGAACACCTTGGCTATCGTATATAGATTTTAGATTCTCTTTAGCTACACGAGATTCTCCAGCTAGCTTACCCTGTTTATCACGAAGCTTATCAGCCTTTTTTTCATTTTTTTTATCAGCTTTACGGCTAACACCCTTCGTTGGTTTTTGCTCATACAAAGATGCACGTTCACCAGCTATACGTTCAGAGCGTTCTTTTTGGAAAGCTTCTTTTTCGGCTACCTTACGCATTCTTTGTTTTTCGTAAGCAGTTAAGTCTCTTTCTTTTACTGCTTTACGCTTTTTCTTTTTACCTGGACCTTCGCCCCCAGCTTCATATTTCTTTACTGCTTTCATTTAGATGCATCTTTTAGTTGATCTTCAAATTTACGATTTTCTTTTAATAGTATTTTCTGTACATAGTCACGGGTCTCTAGCGGTAATCCCTCTATCCAATCTAATGATTTGTAGATGTCGCCACCTTGTGATTTTACCTTGTTAAGG
>Ga0070753_1000803_pt1 | contig 18236 bp, 17 predicted proteins | sample VirMetDEL_Aug_31_FD_77441 | JGI IMG/M metagenome (GOLD analysis project Ga0070753, IMG submission 77441) | Aqueous microbial communities from the Delaware River and Bay under freshwater to marine salinity gradient to study organic matter... | ecosystem: Environmental > Aquatic > Marine > Coastal... | reverse complement strand
CCAAATGATATGAATCTTGGTAATGAAATGGCTTCGTTAACCGAAGAATATAATAAATATGTATTTGAAATGGAAGAAATGGGTTTAGTACCAATGGGTATTGAACAGTTTAGAGATCAAGCAATTGCTGAGGGTAAAATGGCTTCAGCCCCTGACGCTAGTTCCGAGTTAAATGATGCAGCGTTAAATGTTTACGGTGTACCTTTAAATGAACTTTCAGACGAGCAAATAGAAACTTTAAAAGAACTTCAAATGAATAGATCAATGCCACAAGATAAAGGTATTATGATGGCTGCTAGAGGCGGTAGAGCTATGTATGCCTATGGTCAAGGACCCGTTATGAACCAGGGTATTGGTACAATGATGGCTAACGATGGTATGGAAATGTTAGACATGGGTGGTATGGAAAAAGATTATAGATTTAATGGTGGCTTTGTCCCTATGGGAGAGTACGAAAAAAAAGATGACGTTCCTGCAAGACTATCAAAGAATGAATTTGTTTTCACAGCTGATGCCGTAAGAGCTGCAGGTGGTGGAAGTATTAAAAAAGGTGCACAAAAAATGTATGACACTATGAAAAATTTAGAGGCTAACGTATAATGGCTGCTACAGGTTCAAGATATGATGTAACCGGTGGTTCAACTGGTTTATTACCTAGTACTATTTTAGGTCCTTACGGTGAAAAGGCTCTTCAATATGGTATCGGGCAACTAGGGACTCCTATAAATACTGAAGCATTATCTCCAAAAGTTGCAGGTCAATCCGCATTTCAACAACAAGCTGCTCAAGGTTTAGCTGATCAATCTGGTTTAGGTTCTATTCAAAGGGATGCTAGTGGACAAGTTATAGGTTTTACAGGTGGTACAGGTGTTGCATCTTATCAACCTTATCTAACAGCAGGCGCAGGTTTTAATCAAGCAGCTGCTAATCTTGCAGATCCTTCTCAAGATTACAAAGCATTTATGTCACCGTATCAACAACAAATTATTGATACAACAATGGCTGATTACGATAGACAAGCACAAATTTCTCAACAAGGTATTTCACAAAATGCATTAACCGCTGGAGCCTTTGGTGGTTCTAGACAAGGTGTTGCAGAAGCTGAATATCAATCTAACTCTGATAGAAATAGAGCAGCAGTATTGGCTGGACTTTATGGTCAAGGTTATAATCAAGCACAAGATTTAAGACAACAGTCTATGAGTAATCAATTAGGCTTAGGTGCATTACAAAATCAAATGGCACAGTTTGTACCAGGATTAGATTCACAAAGAATTGCTGGTCTTGAAGCATTAGGTGCACAAGATCAAATTCTAGAACAAAATAAATTAAATGCTATTACAACAGCTAATCAAACAGCTTATCAATTACCAATGCAAAGAATTAGTGACTACGCAAATATCTATGGAACGATAGCAGGTGCTATGCCTGGACAACAACAAGGTCCTGGTTTTAGAGATAACCCTATCTATACAGGTATCGGTGGCTTTGCTAATGTTATGGGTGCATTCGGTAATGCAGCTCAAGCGCCGGTTCCAATGAGCGGTGGAAATGTAACAGGTGGTTACACTGGTTTTGGTGGTGGATACGGAAGAGACCCTGATTATAATATGATGATGGCTAGAGGTGGCAGAGCTTACAGAAGAGGTGGCCGAGTAAGATATGGTAAAGGTGGGATAGTATCTCATGTACAATAAAGTTTTAAAAAGACCTATGTTCAACATGGGTGGTAGAATAAACCAAGCAACTGGTACTGGTATTACATCAGGATTAGATACTCCTAAAAGAGGATTAGTAAATGGACCTGGAGGTTATGCAGGTAGAACTAGAGAAGAAATAGAAGCTGAAATTTTAGCTTTGTATCCTGAAAAAACTCCACAACAAAAAGGTTTTGATATTTTAGAGTCTTACGGCAGTCTTCCCTCAGCTTATAAAGATGGTGAATACAGAACTATTGGTGAAAGACTTGACATGCGTAGTGCAAGTTATGAAAAAAAATTAGCTGAAGAAGTAGCATTACAAAACAAAGCAAAATTAACAGTGCTTGAAGCTGACATGGCAAAAAATGAAGCCGACGAAAAATTTGAAAGAGATAAAATTATTGCTTCAATTCAAACAACTAATCCTTTATTAAAAGATAAATCTGTAAAAAGACAAATTTCTGAACTAACTCTTAAATTAACAGAAAATGCAGCTAAAAATATGGGTGCTGTTGGGTCTTCTTTTATTTTAGCGGGTTATGGTAATGGAGTTGCTATAGGACAAATAGCTATTAACGAGTTACAAGGGGGAGATGAAATTGTAAGAGCTTCAGTTATTCCTCTAGAGTATTTTCAACAACCTAAAGGTAGTAAACAATGGGGGTTTGATAGTAAATTATTAGCACCAGGAATGGTTTACTGGGATCCAATACAACAAAGTTGGTTAACTGTAGATTCAAAAGGGGGAGTAACTTATACAACTAGTTATGAAGAATCTGCCAAGAATTTAAATCTAGATTCTGAAAAAGCGTCTGCAACATCATCAAGTTCAACTGATATTAAAGTTACAGAAACAGATGGTATTCAAACCGTATCTTTGCATCCAACTAATGAAGCAGGGGAAATTACTGAAGACTATTTATTAGAATATGCAGATAACAATAAAATTGTTTTTGATAGTGAAACCTATAAAGCTCAAGGTGGCGCTAGTAAAGGCTATAAATTAATTAGTAAAATTGTTTTGAAAAAAAGATTAGAAAATGAAAACGCTAAATCTCAAAAAGATGAAAAAAATAAAATAGCTAGAGATAACAGATTAAAATCTGATGCCTTAAAATATTTTGCTCAAAAACGAGGTGACAAAACTTATTATGAATTAATTATGGAAGGATCTTTAACAATGCCTTCTAGATTTGAACCCTTTATAGATGAATACACAGAAACAATTGAGGTTGCTCAATTACCGGTAGAAAATAAAGCCGTTGGTGGTAGAGTAGGTTATGCTATGGGTTCTCCAGAGTTTCAAGGAGAAGTTGTAACAGAAGAACTTGAAGAAATACAACCAGACACAAGCGTCGATGAGCTTGCTGATTTACAAACATGGTGGAAATCCGAAATAGAAAAAGATTTTAACGCATAGGAGAGCTGATGGCGTTTATCATAAACGGCAAAGAAGTAGAGAGCACGGTTGACAAACAATCCGAATCAATTGTTTCTGATGCTGAAAAATATAGTGATATATCTCAGTTTGAATCTATTCTTGCTGGTATAGGGTCCGGTGTTATTCAAATCCCTAAAGGAATCTTTTCACTAGGAGCTAGTCTCATTGATCTAGGAGCCGGTACAAACAAAGCAGCGCAAGTAGAAAAATATTTTGATGATTTAACTAATCTAGATGAGAAAGCTGCAGCTACAACTGCAGGGAAGATAGCAGAATTATTAGTTAACATTGGTATACCTGGTGGTGTTGGTTTTAAAATTGGTACATCCATGGCTAACACAGCATTAAGATCTAAAAAATTAGGTAAGTATTTTAATATCACAGACAACAACGGTAAGATTTTAATGGAGAGTGCTAGTAAGGTAGCTCGATTAAATTCTAAAGGAAGAGTCGCAAAATTTGGTGTAGGTGCAATTACTGGTGGGATAGCTGAAGGAATTTTTATTGGCGATGTACAAAAAGCTGGAACGTTCGGAGATCTATTGGGTGGACCTACAAAACTACATGAAAATAAAGGTGACAACTATGAACCAGGTAGAGCTTTAGTTAACAGAGTTAAGTTTGGAACTGAAGGAGCTTTGTTTACGGGATTAATTGGAGGCCTTGGTAAAACTTTAAAATTATTAGCAGGTAGAACAGAAGCAATGCGTTATGCAGATAATGCAATTGATAAAAATTTATTTAATTTTGTTAGTAAATTTAAAAAAGAAGGCAAGATGACTCCTGAATTATTTGAACAATCCAGAAAAGTTATTGGTCAAAAATATAAAGACGCTAATGTTGCACAAACAATTGCTAGAAATCTAAATCAAAAGATTGATGGCTTGTTCCCTTGGGTTCAAAGTTTTTTAGGTAAGTCTACAAAACCACAGAAAAAAGAATTTTTAGAATTATTAAACGACGGTTTAATATCAGGCACACCTAAAGTATTAGACAACGGTACAGTTAAATTTGGTAACAATGTTGTACGTTCAGTCAACTTAGATGGTAAAACTATTAAAAAAATAAATGTTACAGGTGGGATTGATAAAAAATTTAAAACTAAGATAGAAAATTTTTTAAAGAAAAAAGATATTAAATATACTAAGGAACAAGTAAACGGTATCTTTGAACAAATGGAAGCTATGCGTGGTGAATGGGCAGATATGTTTTCTACATTAGGAAAAGGTATTAAAGCTGGAGAAAAAACTTTAAAAACAGAATTAGCTGGAACTTTTAATACTTTTAAATCACAGTTTGGTGATAAATTTAAAAACTATTTAGGAGCAACTTATGATGTGTTTAGTAACCGTTCAATTATTCCTTTGATGAGTAAAAAAGTTCCAGAAGAAATTATGAACAGAGCCATAACCGTTTTTAGAGAAGCAGCTAAAAAAAATAAAACTCCAATTACTTATCAAGAAGGCATGACCCTTGTAAATAATATGGTAAAGTCAGCTAAACCTCCTGCAAATTTTGCATCGGATATACAAGTTACCTTACCTGATTTTTTTACAAGTAAAAGTTTAGCACAAAAAGTTACTTCTAAAAAATTAGATCTATCTTATTTAAAACCTAATCAAAGAAAAGTTATTGATGAAGCTTTAGGTAAAACAAGAGATCCTGTACAAACTATTTTAGCACAAACAGGAGAAATTTCTGCGTATGCAAGAAGAAATGTTTTACTAGGAGATTTAGTTAGAACTTCTGCTACAACTTTTGCTAAAGGTGGACGTCCATTATTTTTTAATAGTATTGAAGAAGTGGGTGAGGTTGCAGCTAAACAAGGAGATAGTTTTGATGCAAGTATGTATAGAGAAATTGATCTAAGTAAAACAGCTGATGTAACCAGTCCCGCTAATGGTAAACTTGCGTTAAAAGAAGTAGCAGATGCTATTGAAGCAGCTTCAGGCAAGGCTCAAACAACTTGGGCTGATAATAATTTATATAGAAATTTAGTTTTACTTCCAAAAGCTACATCACAAATGGCTAAAACAATTTTATCTCCTATCACTCATGCAAGAAACTTTATTAGTGCTGGAGCGTTTGCAGTCGCAAATGGGTTGGCTCCAGGTATTGGTATAACAGGTCGTAACGCAAAAGCTGCGTGGAAAAATTTACAAGTAGCAGGGATAGGTACAAGAGCTGAAACAGAATTATATCAAAAACTAGCAAGACTAGGTGTTGTTAATTCTAATGTTAACTTAGGAGATCTTCGTGGTCTTTTAAAAGATATTGATTTTGGTTCTGTGGTTTCAGCTGACAGAGGATTAAGTGGATTACTTAAACCTTTATCTAAATTAAAAAAATGGACAGAAGACGCATACACTGCTGAAGATGATTTCTGGAAGATAGTTACTTTTTTAGGAGAAAGATCTCGGTATGCTGCGGCTTACAAAAGAGCGGGTAAAAAAATAACAGATGATCAATTGGATGACATGGCAGCTAACATTGTAAGAAACAATGTACCTAACTATGACTATGTATCACAAACCGTTAAGTCATTAAGAAGATTGCCAATTGGTAATTTTGTATCGTTCCCTGCAGAAATAATGAGAACGTCAACTAATATTGTAAAACAAGCATTAAAAGAAATAAGAGATCCAGCACTTAGAAGAATAGGCTGGCAACGTTTAACAGGTATGACTTTTGTGACAGCTGCCGTACCGTATGGCGCAACTAAATTAGGCCAAGCTATTTATGACGTAAGTGAAGATGAACTAGCAGCTATTAGAAGATTCGTGGCACCGTGGGCTAAGAATGGTACTATCATTCCAATCAAAGATGACAACGGAGAATATAAATACATAAACTTTAGTCACGCTAATGCGTATGATACTTTAGTAAAACCATTACAAGCAGCTATGAATGAAGTAGCGGATGGTCAATTAAATGATGAAGCTATTGTAAATAATTTTATTTTAGGATCTATGAAAGGCTTTAAAGATATTTTAAATCCATTTATTTCAGAATCTATTTGGACAGAAGCTGTAGTAGATGTATTACCAATATTAGGTAGAGGTGGAAAAACAATTGAAGGTTATGAAATATATAATCCAGAATTACCTGCAGGCGAACAAGCTAAAGCCATATTATTACATTTAACAAAAGCACAAATGCCTGGAAGTTTAAAACAAATTGGTAGAATTGATTATGCTGTCGAAGGTGTTGATACTTTTTTACAAACAGGACAACTGGGTCCATTTAAATGGGGTAAAATTGGAAAGTATGATGAAAATGGAAACTCTTATGAATTACTAGATGAAGGCTTGGGTATTATTGGTATGAGAGCTATTAAATTAAAACCAGAAAATGCTTTACAGTTTAAACAAGCAGCTTTTGCAACCAGTGAAAGAAAATCTAAATCTATTTTTAATAAAGTTGCGTTAAAAAAAGGACCAGTAGACCCTGTTGAATTAGTCGACGCATATATAATGGCTAACGAAGCTTTATGGAAAGCACAAAAAACTATGAGTGATGATATGAGTGCCGCTCAATTATTGGGTCTTAGTACTCCTAAGTTATATAAAGCAACATCAAGATTAGGTAACACAACTTTTAACAGATTAATTTCAAAAACTTATAAACCTTACGAAATTTCAAATAATATTATAAATACTATGGCAATAAATGCTAGAGAAATAGAACAAGATAATCCTTTTTATGAAGCGTCTAGAGCAATGAATGAAATACTCCAACAACTTTATCAAATTAATCTTAAACCAGGTTCAGAGTTTCCTGTAATTATTAATCCACTAAAAGTAATAGGTGAAAGCACTAATGAACAATCTTTAATCCCTTTTAATAAACCCATTGGTACCCCTGCTGTAGACTCAAATATGTTAAGTAGTATGATATTAAAACCAAATGTTAATGCAACTTCAGGCTTGACAGAGATACAAGAAACACTTTACAGTCCAACTGAAAAATTAATGGCAAAACGTATGAACAAAAATAGAGGAACAGCGTAATGACAAAAAAAGACGAAGCATTACAAAAAATTGAATCACATGAAAAGCTATGCAGAATAATGCAGAAGCAAACTCATGACAAAATACATTCTATTGAAACTCAAATACAGAGAATAGAAAGTATATTATTAATTACTTCTGGTGCTTTGATCAGCGGTTTAATCTATGTTATATTTCAATTAATCGCAAAATAAATTATGCAACTTAGCAAACACTTTACTCTTAAAGAGATGACGAAGTCGATGACAGCGACGCGTAAGGGTATTAATAACATGCCGGGACCTGGAGAGATTAAAAATTTAGGTGACCTTTGTTATGAGGTTTTAGAACCGCTACGGGCACATTTCGACAAGGCTGTTACAATTACTAGCGGATACCGCTCAGAGGCTCTCTGTGAGGCTATAGGCAGCAAAAAAACATCGCAGCATGCACTGGGGCAGGCGGTCGACCTAGAAATATTTGGCGTGCCCAACATCAAGACAGCTTACTGGCTACAAAATAACGTAGACTTCGATCAATTGATCATGGAGTACTTTGATCCCGAAGATCCTACAGGTGGATGGATACATATTAGTTACCACCAAGAAGGGTCAAACAGAAAACAAGTTCTTACTTTCGATGGTAAAAAATATACCGAAGGTCTTCCAGATATGGAATGGAAAGACGGCAAAGTCGCAAATTAAAAATTCTAGCCCGCGTCGCGTGTATATCCTACATTTTCTTATGCCCCTCATTACAAGGGGCTTTCAACACAAATTTAAATAATACTATTTTTTATTCTTTTAGCGGGAGCTTTAAGATTAAAATTATATACCTTAATTAATCCATCAACCCAATCATTATGGGTAACTCTGTGTGTTATTTTATTAGAGTATTTTTCCACTTGAGTTTTTAAGATAGATAATTTAAAATGCGGCAGTTTATGGATTTTTAAAACTCCAAGAGCGCACCTCACACTATTAAACATTTTATCAACAGCAACTAGTTCAGCAAGAGCTTGAGCGTTTTCCTCTGCTCTACCTAGATTTTTTACCTTAAAGGTACCGTCTTTAAATGCTTTTCTACCATAATCATGAAAATCTTCTGATAATAATAGTTGGCATACACCATCACATAATTTATGTTTATTTTTAAACTCACTATAAATTACATAAACTTTATGATTTTTATGTTCAGGATGAGAGAAATTTCTTATCCAAGCAGGGATATTCCATTTAGTTCCAGTATTATTAGCTGCAATCACATCTTGCATATTTGCACCTGGTTTAACCCTGAAGTTAACAGCTTTTTTATCTTTCTCTAAAGCTGCTATTCTGTGTTGGCCATCAATTACTTGCCAACGTTCATTAACTATTACTTCATCTTTTTGACCATGTATAAGCATATCTTGTCTTAGCTTTTCTACATTTGTTTTACTCACTATTCTATTTCTGTCGAAATATTTAAATATTGAGTAGTCTCGTGTTACACCCGTTTTTTGAGTGCCGTATGTTATATTAGACATATTCGTCCTTTCGTTGTGTAGAATTTGTTTGACGTATTCTACTTTCGACGCCATTCTTTTTAGAATTTTTAAATCCAAGCTTTTAACTCCTCACCCATAACTTCTGAGGCTATGTTAATTTTTTTACGAAGAGCTTTAACAATTCTTTCATCAACAGTATTTTCTGCAATAATATCTACATAAGTCATCGGATATTTTTGTCCGATACGATCGATACGTGCTTCTGACTGTGTACGTTTTTCTAAGTCATAACCATTAGAATAGTAAATCATGGTCGATGCAGCCGTTAAAGTTATCCCATAGCCGCCCGTAGAAGGGGTTCCAACAAGAAACCGGCACTCAGGGTCATCTTGAAATCGAGTGATATTGCCTTGTCTTTGGTCCATTGGAGTTTTACCATAATAAGTAACAACAGACTCAGGACCATATTTTTTAGATATTTCTTTGACAATATTTTCTATGTCTTGTTGCCAGTGACCCCAAATAACAGCTTTGCCTTCTAGTTCTTCAAGAACATTCATAAGTTCAGCTGCTCTATTGCTTTTAATTTCTTGAGTAGAGCCATCATCAGCTTTAAAATGTCCACACGTTATTTGATGCAGTCTCATTAATTGAGTTAATGCACTAGCAGTAGTAATCATTTTACCATTCATTAAAGCAAGAGCCATTTTTTTCATTTGTTGATAAACTTTGTCTTGTTCATCAGACAAAGTAATTACTCTTTTAACAAAAGTTTTAGCCGGTAAATCTAAACAATCATCTTTTAAAACTCTGTAAGAAAAATTTTTTAATTTATCAGACAGTTCACCTAAGTTTTGATAGCCCACAACTATTTCAACAGATTTACCATTAAAATGTGCCTTACGCATAATAGCGTATCTTGTTCTAAACGTATAATAAGAAGAGTGATCTAATAAAAATTCATCTAAAAATTGACACTGTGTATATAAATCTAAAGGAGATTTAGTAACAGGAGAACCGGTAAGTATTCTTCTGTATTTAGCATGTTTGCCAAGGCCTACTATATTTTTTGTACGTTTAGCGCCAGGATTTTTAATAGTAGTTGACTCATCAATAGCCATATAAGTATTGTGACAATTTAAAAATTTAGCAGCGAAATCTACACCTTTTTTAGTAGAGAAAGCTTCTACATTCATAATTAAAATATGAAGATCTTCTCCAGTTGCAAACAATTTATCTAATTCTTTTTGTTGTTTTTGATTAATTGCTGCTTGCCATAAAACTGACACAGGTTTTATATGACCAGCTAAATGCGTAGGAAATTCTTGAGAATACCAATTTTTATATACTCCTTTTGGAGCCACAATTAAAACACCATTTATTTTACCGGCGTCATATAACATAGCAATATTATCAATAGCTACTTTTGTTTTACCAGTACCCATTTCCATAAAGTACGCAAATACTTTTTTCTTCCACGATTTTTCCAATGCAGTTAATTGATGTGCATAGGGTTTAGTTTTAAATTTATAATTCATAACAGTTCTTCTTTCTGGTTGACATCCTACATTATCTAGAATAGAAGTCAACTATGAAAGAAAATAAAGTTTACGTAATTCAAGAAATACCTGGTACCAACGAAGGACGCCCTAAAATTAACATTATGGGAGCTCAAAAATTTGGTGATATTAAGGTTTTATTGAAAGAAGATTCACAAATTATATTTTCTCCTGGTCCAGTAATATTCGCTTTGAGAAAAAAATTAAAAAATTTTACCAAAGATGATTTTTTATTACTAACAGGCGATCCAGCGATAATTGGAATTGCATGTTCAGTTGTATCTGATATAACTAACGGTAAGTACAATTTATTGAAATGGGATCGACAAGAAAGAACATACTATTCAATAAAAGTTAACTTATACGAGAAAGGTGAAATAGAAGATGATTAAAGAACAGAAATTTGGTGGTCCGTCAGCGGATTTATCAAAACAATTTGAAGCACATTCCCCACAACAAGTAAATGAATTGGAAGGTGTAAGAAGTTTATCTAATTATGTAGTCGAGCTGCAAAAATTAGAGGATGAAATTAAAATCATGGAAGAAAAATTAAAACAAAAGAAAGAAGCTGCTGATAAAATATCAGAGCAAGTCATTCCCGAAATTATGGGAGAGATGAAATTAAAATCCATGAAACTAGAAGATCAATCTTCTATTGAAGTAAAAGAAATTTATGGTGCCTCAATTCCTCTTGATAAAAGAGAAGGCGCATACAAATGGCTTCGAGACAATGACCTGGGTGACCTTATTAAAAATGAGATCACTGTTTCCTTTGGTCGTGGCGAAGATAACAAGGCTAACAATTATGCTAGTCTTGCTGAGAGTAACGGTTACCAACCTTCACAAAAAATGAAAGTTGAACCCATGACTCTTAAAGCACTGTACAGAGAGCGAGTTGAAAAACAATTAGACTTGCCTTCTGAACATTTTAACCTGTTTAAGGGAAACAAAACAAAAATAACAAGGAACAAATAACATGACACAAGAAACAAGCGACTTAACAGTCAAAAAAGAAGGTGCGTTAGCGACTCTAAACTTTGAAGAACATGCTGGAAAAGGTTTAGAAAACATAGATAAGGATGATTTAGCTTTACCGTTTTTAAAACTACTACAAAGTGGTTCTTATGAAACGAAAAAGAAACATGCTAAATATGTTGATGGTGCAGCAGCCGGAATGTTTTACAATACAGTTACTAAAAAACTGTATGATGGAGAAAAAGGTATTAATGTAATACCTTGTTTCTACAAAATGACATATCCAGAATGGGCGCCATTTGATAGGAGTGAAGGTAGACCTGTTCACCCTGATAGAGGGCCAGAAATTATGGCTCAAACTACTAAGAATGGTACTAAAGATGTATTGTCTAATGGTAATGAAATTATCAAAACGGCAAATCATTTTGTTATTCTTGTGGGTGAAAAACCAGAAAAGGCTTTGATGCCTTTGAAAACTACTCAGTTAAAAACTAGTAGAGGTTGGAACTCATTAATGGATAATGAAGTTATCGTTCAACAAGGAACAGGAAAGTCTATACCAGCTCCAGCATTCTCTCGGATTTATCACGTTAAATCTGTAGAAAATTCTGGTAATTTCACTTGGCATGGAATGACAGTTTCCTTAGTCAAACCTGTAGATAACGCAGAAATCTTTAGTATGGCAGTTGAGTTTAATGCTGCTTTACAAAAAAGTAATATAGCTGCAGCTTCGGTTGAAACTAACAAAGTAGAATCTAATTACTAGATTCCTCTAACGAGGACAGGGACAGTGAAGCTAGCGTGGAGCTGTCCCGACCCGGGATCGCTATGGAAAATGAATTTATAAAGCTGTTTACTGGCTATGGTGGAGACTTTGGCATTGCGGATATGTCAAGGACCGAAATAGATGCTGGTAAAAATAAAATAAAACCAGGTTATGAATGGGCTGGTCGTCCCCTTACCATTAATGACTACAAAGATCACTTACAAGGTAAGATTTCTATTGGAGTTCAACCATGTAGATTAAATAAAACAGCTCAGTTTGGCTGTATAGATATTGATCCTCCAAATTATGGAAACTTTAAGGTAGAAAAATATCTATCTTTGTTTCAACAATTTAAATTACCCTTAATACCAATCCTCTCAAAAAGCGGCGGATTGCATTGTTATATTTTTTTAAAAGAAGCTATCCCTGCAATTGACTTAATCGATGCATTAAAAGCTTTTCTGTTACCGCTAGGTTTGAAGCCTACCACAGAAATTTTTCCTAAACAGAAAGAATTAAAGGAAGATGACAAAGGAGAAATTAAACCAGGTAACTTTATTAATTTACCATACTATAACAATGGTGAGTCTACTAGATATGCAATCGACAAAAACGCAAATAAATTATCTTTAAAAGAATTTATTGACATAGCACTTAGCTCGCAAGTTGCTAAAAAAGATCTACACACATTAGTTGAAGATACTCATGCAAATATATTAATGGGAACGGATCCAGAGTTTGAAGACGGTCCACCTTGTTTAGCTTTATGTTCTAAATCTAAATTAGATGATGGCCGAGATAGATTTATGTATAACTACATGGTATTTGCTAAAAAGAAATATAAAGATAAATGGCCTGACCAGGTTATGGCAGCTAACATCAAGTATCTAGAAACTCCATGGGATAAGTCTCATTTAGATTTAAAAATAAAAGCGTGGAAGGGGGACACTGCTGGTCACACTTGCTATGAAGAACCTATTAAAGATAAATGTATGCGTAGCTTATGTTATTCTAAACCTTTTGGAATAGCGTCTGATGGTGTCTCAGCATTTCCAGATATTACAAATTTTCAAATAATAAAATACCAAGAACCTGAATATAGATTTCAAGTTGTTATGCCAAATGATGACAAAGTAGAAGTAATGGTTCCAAATACAAAATTAATGACTACACAAAAAGAAGTATTGAATTTAATTTGGGAACAAACAGGTATTTATTTTGAACCTCTAAAACCAAAAGACTATCGAGCTAAATTAAATGAATGGCGTGGACCTGGATGTGAAACAATATATCCACCTAAAGGAACACAAATTGCAGATAGATTAAAAGATGAATTGTATCAGTATTGTATTAATGGGCCTCAAGCTAAACAAAGAAGTCAAATTAAAAACGGTGCATGTTATACAGATAAAGGACACCATCATTTTAAATTTACATCGTTTATTGAACACCTTGGAAACAATTGGAAGATTCCACAGGAAAGAATTGCAAGACAATTAGAAAAAGAATGCAGCGTAGAATTTAATTGTTCTCTAAATATAGATGGCAAAACTGAAAAAGTCTGTCGAAGTCCACAACTCCACGTAGACAAGATAGCATATAAACCTGTGGAGAGGAAAGAGAGTAACTACTAATGAAAAAATATAAAGTAATAGGTCCTCCAGGTACTGGAAAGACAAGAAGTTTATTACAAACAGTACAGAAATATGTAGATGAAGGCATTCCCTTAAAAAATATAGGTTATTTTGCTTTTACTAGAAAAGCAGCTAATGAAGCAAGAGAACGATTTTTAAAAGTAAATACTCATCTAACAAAAAAAGATATACCTTATTTTCAAACACTTCATTCATTTGCTTTTAATCAATTAGGTTTAAAAGAAGAAAATGTAATGCAGGAAGAACACTATAAAAAAATAGGAGAAACTTCTGGAATTCAAATTAAATATGCCAGCCATGAAACAAATCAATGGAATGGAATCTTTTCATCTGACAGTGAATATTTAAGTTTAATTAACTTAGCTAGAGTTAGACAAATTACTCCAATTGAACAGTTTGATCGTAATGAACATTTAACTTGGGTAGAACGATTTAAACTTGATGCTATCGCTAAAGAAATTGAAAGTTTTAAAACTACTTATGGTTTAATAGATTTTAATGATATGATTGAAAAGTTTTTAAAAGCTGAAGACACTAAAGGTTTTCAAGTCATTATTGTCGATGAAGCTCAGGATTTATCTAAGCTGCAATGGGACATGTTAGATAAAATAATGAGAGACAGTGCGTCTGCTAATCCTAGAGTATGGATTGCTGGAGATGATGATCAAGCTATTTTTGGATGGGCGGGTGCTGATGTTAAATCATTTCAATTATGGCAAGGAAGTGAGGTTAGATTAACTAAATCTCAAAGAGTACCAATTGATATACAAACAAAAGCTTTAGATATTATTACAAGGGTAGGTGTTAATAGAATTCAAAAAGATTATTTACCCAAACAAGAACGTGGTGAAGTAATTGAAAGGTTTAAATTATCTGACATTGATATGAACAAAGGAGACTGGTTAATTTTAACAAGGACTAACTCATTACTAAAACCTATTCTTCCTTTTTTAAAACGTCAGGGTTTATTTTTTCAAACTGCACAAGGTAATAGTATTGGCAAATCTTTACATGAAGATATACAAGTATGGAATAAAATGAGAAATGACGAAGAAGTTCCAGAGATACAATCAAAAAGAGTTTTAGAGAGAATGAATGAAGAGGACCTTACTCTTCCTTGGCAAAAAGCTTTTACTAAAGTTTCTCCAACGCAACTAGAATATCTTGATGCAATGCTTACCAATGGCGAAGATCTAACTACAGATCCAAGAATAAAAGTTTCTACTATTCATGGAGCTAAGGGAGGAGAAGCAACTAATGTAGTTTTATTTTTAAATCAAACCACCAATACATTAAAAGGTGCTCAAAAATCACCTGAAAAACAAGATGAGGAGTATAGAGTTTGGTATGTTGGTGCAACTAGAAGTTCTCAAAATCTTTATTTAATTAAATCAAACAATAAATCCAAGGAGTTTAAGATATGAAAAAAAATAGAATGTCCGATGACACGCCAGAACCAGAAAATCCTTACTTAAAACAAGTAGAAGGATCCCACTATATGTATATGGAAATACAACCTGCAGAATTTATAAATGCAAATAAAATACTTTTTGCGGAAGGTTCAGTTATTAAATATGTCTGTAGGCACACTGAAAAAGGTGGGGTAAAAGATATAGATAAAGCAATACATTACTTAGAAATGATTAAACAAAGGGACTATCAATAATGGCTTATTTAAATGCAAACATACCGGTAATAGAATGCTGCGTTAGAGGAAATTATCTTAGAGATCAAAAAGATTCTCACGATAAATATTTTGAAGTAGGAGTATTTGGTTTTAGTTCTATTCCAAACAGAGTACCTATGTTTCATTTTTTAATGGAAGATGGTGGGTTATGGTGGCGAGCACCTATATCAGCTTTCTGTACAAAACCAGGTGTAAAAGAATTACCATTAGATGAATTAGTTATGTGGGATAGTTTTAGTTATAATGTCAGTGTTACAACTTTCTATGAATTAGCTGGAGCAACTATGCAATATACATCAAGACGTAAGATAAAACGTAAGGGTAAATATCTTTTTACAATAGATTGGTGCGCAGGCGACTTTAATGAATTAAATTTTGGTTATGCTGAAAAACCAGATCAACATAAGTGTGGTCATGTACTTGAATTAGAAGATGGTAATTTTGCTATACAGCCTAATAATAGACTTAAAATGTTTGATGCGTCCATGGGAGTTGATCCAAGCAAAAATTTAATTAATAGATTAGTAAGCAGCAAAATATATTCAGTAGAAAATTCAGCTAAATGGATTACCGACGAACATGAAAAAGGTAGCTATGATTATAAACTTAAAAATTTAAAGGAGGATAAGTAATGAAACCACTTATATTTAAGGCACAAACAGAATGGGTAAAACCAACAGAGTTTCCAGACCTTAGACAAGCTGAGACGATTGCAATTGATTTAGAAACATGTGATCCAGATTTAAAAACAATGGGGTCAGGTGCTGTTGTAGGTCGTGGTAAAGTTGTAGGGATAGCTGTAGCTGTAGATGGTTACTCTGGGTATTTTCCGTTTGATCATGAAGGTGGTGGTAACCTTGAAAAAAGTAAAGTAATTCAATGGTTTACAGACCTTTGTGAGTCTCCAGCAATTAAAGTTTTTCACAACGCTATGTATGATGTGTGCTGGATTAGGTCCATGGGAATAAAAATTAACGGACAAATTGTTGACACCATGATTGCAGCATCGCTAGTAAATGAAAATAGATTTAGATTTGATCTTAATAGTTTAGGTTGGGATTATTGTGGCCAAGGTAAAAATGAAACAGAATTAAATCAGGTAGCAAAAGAATGGGGATTAGATCCTAAAGCTGACATGTGGAAGTTACCTTCTATGTATGTTGGTAACTATGCTGAACGTGATGCAGAACTTACATTAAATTTATGGAAAGTAATGCAGAAGGAACTAATTGACCAGGACCTAGGATCTATTTTTGAATTAGAGACAGATTTATTTCCTTGCCTGGTTGATATGAAATTTAAGGGAGTACGTGTAGACGTTGAAGCAGCTCATAAATTGAAGCAACAGTTAGCATCACAAGAAGAAATATTACTCCAAAAAGTAAAAACAGAAACAGGAATAGACACTCAAATATGGGCAGCACGGTCGATTGCCAAAGTTTTTGATAAGCTTGGGTTAGAGTATGAAAGAACTTTAAAAACACAAGCACCTAGTTTTACTAAAAATTTTCTTTCGAGTCATAAAAATCCTACGGTTAATCTTATAGCAAAAGCTAGAGAAATTAACAAGGCTCATACAACTTTTATAGATACAATTATAAAACATGAATACAACGGCCGTATTCATGCAGATATAAATCAGATTAGATCAGATAGTGGAGGAACTGTAACAGGAAGATTCTCTTATTCTAATCCTAATTTACAACAAATTCCTGCTCGCAACAAAGATTTAGGTCCATTGATTCGATCCCTCTTTATACCTGAGTCTGGTTGCGATTGGGGATGTTTTGACTACTCACAACAAGAACCAAGATTAGTAGTTCACTATGCATCCCTGGATCAAGATACCAGCGTCTTTAATGTTAAAGATGCTTATGATGACGGCAATGCAGATTTTCATACTATTGTTGCAGAAATGGCTGAGATACCAAGAGACCAAGCTAAAACAATTAACTTAGGATTGTTTTATGGTATGGGTAAAGCTAAACTACAAGCTGAACTAGGTGTATCAAAAGACAAAGCTGAAGAATTATTTTCAATTTATCATGAGAGAGTTCCGTTTGTAAAAAGTTTGACAAGGTCTGTATCTAACAGAGCGCAGCAACGGGGACAGATTAGAACTTTACTTGGTAGATTATGTAGGTTTCACCTATGGGAACCAAATAGTTTTGGTATGCATAAGGCATTACCCTTTGATCAAGCTGTCCAAGAACATGGACCAGGCATCAAGCGAGCTTATACTTACAAAGCTTTAAATAAATTAATTCAGGGTAGTGCAGCAGACATGACTAAAAAATCTATGCTGGAATTATATAAGGAAGGCATTGTAGCACATATACAAATTCATGATGAACTTGATATATCCGTAGAAGATGATAAACAAGCTAAGAAGATTGTAGAAATAATGGAATCTGCAGTTGACTTGGAGATACCAAACAAGGTAGACTACGAGAAGGGTAAAAATTGGGGTGATATACATTAAGGGGGATATATGGATAAAATTAAACAATTAGTGACACATTTTGCTACAGAGCATAAAGTTGTTTCTATAATAGTTATCGTAGTTATCGTTGCATTATTAATTTTATAGTATGAAACGAGACCGCAATGAATATAGCAGAACTGTTCAAAAAAAATTTTATATTAGTACCGGTAATAGCTTCTGTATTAGTTGGAACGTTCACTGGTGTTAGATATATTGTTAATCTAACAGATACAATCAACGACAATCAAACTCAAATAGTAAATCTTCAAAGAGATTTAAAAGTTGCACAAGAAAAAATTACAGATCAAAACACAAGACTAACTTCTGCAGAATCTACGTGGCAGATGGCAGAAAATTTATACAGACAATTAGCAGATCAAGTTAGAGAACACAGCTACGACATTAAGGATTTAAACAGGTAATGTATGGAGATTCTCAGGATGGATTACAGATTTACTGCAATACTAATTATAATGATAACACTACTAGCTTT
>Ga0070753_1000801_pt1 | contig 18268 bp, 23 predicted proteins | sample VirMetDEL_Aug_31_FD_77441 | JGI IMG/M metagenome (GOLD analysis project Ga0070753, IMG submission 77441) | Aqueous microbial communities from the Delaware River and Bay under freshwater to marine salinity gradient to study organic matter... | ecosystem: Environmental > Aquatic > Marine > Coastal... | reverse complement strand
TGCTGGCTATAACCACCCTGATTAATCTGCACCGCCTGGTTTGATACTGAACCAGTAGATGTTGCAACAGGATTTGCAATGGCAGTCGTGCCACCTTCCTGTGCTCTAGCTGGCGCTAAACACCCTATTGCGAGAAGACAGACAAGGAGTTTGTCGTAGAACTTGTAGTAATAGTTCTTGTGATGTCCGTCTGCTCCACAATTCCTGCGCTCCTGGTAACCACTTCCAAGCTGTAAGGAAGACTGGTGTCCGTCACTGAATACGTTGTTGCCGCAGCGTTGATGTCGCCACTGGGGGTTACGTTGCTTCCACTTACGTTGCGATAATCTCCTCCATATACCTTTACTTGCACTGTTTCGTTGATTGTTTGGCTGGTTGTAGTTGTACTCGTCATGCTGCCCTGGGTGAAGTTTGGTACAACTGACTGCGCGTAAACAGGACCTCCAAATAGAATTAACAGAGGTAGTAATTTCCACATTGCATTGATCTCTTGCCTATAACTCAATACTATCACCGGCTAGAATTAGACCACAGAAGTTATAACCGTGAAGATCTCCCAGAAAGGTTTAGATCTTATTAAACATTTCGAAGGTCTACGCCTACACGCTTACTACTGCAGCTCCAATGTATTAACCATTGGTTATGGCTCAACAGGCTTACATGTAAAGCCTGGTATGACCATCACCAGGGGCGATGCAGAAGACTTGTTAATTAAAGATTTGGCTCGTTTTGAGGACGGAATCAACTCCTTAGTTGACATCCGCCTTAACCAATGCCAGTTCGATGCCCTGGTCTCGTTTGCCTTCAACTGCGGTGTTGGTGCCTTCTCTGAATCCACTCTCCGCAGGCGCCTTAATTCTGGCGAAGACCCAAACACTGTTGCCCGAGAAGAACTAAAACGCTGGACCAATGGCGGACTTGCTGGTCTAATGCGTCGCCGTGCTGCCGAAACTGAACTGTTCTGCAGCGGCTCTGATTACTCTGCCCATAAGAAAGTGACGAACCTTACTGCTACTCACGACACCCTGCTCAAGAAAGAACCAATTGCTGGTTCCGAGCTGCCTGCTGACAAGAAGAAATCAGTCCTTGCTGGCAAGGTTTATTCCAAATGCACAATCCTTAAGGAGGAATCTGGTCATGTCCAAGTCGAACTTGGGTACAGCGCTGGTACTTGGTGGGTGTTTCCTGGTCATTGGCGTGAGCTTGACGGAGAACTACATACTGAAGCAGCAGTTGAAGGTTCTGACATCTGCCTCGAAGTTCCTGAGTGGCTCCAAACTGATAACTACACCCAAGCTGGACGCACCTGCAACAGCTCGTCTTGCGCAATGTGCCTCAAGTTCTTTAGACCTGGAGCCATTGAATCCGATGATGAGTATATTAAAAAACTAATCGGCGGTGGTTACGGAGATACGACCGACCATGGGGCTCAAACCAACCTTTTGAAGTCCTATGGCCTTAACTCCACCTGGCACACCAACCTGTCGTTTGCCAACTTAGAAACCGAACTGAAGGCTGGCCGTCCGGTTGTTATCGGTATCCTTCACAGAGGGACCTTATCGGCACCTACGGGCGGTCACATGCTCGTTGTTCGTGGCATGAAGGAGAACGGTGACTTCATTGTCAACGACCCGTACGGCAGCGTTAATGACGGTTACAGCGGTCCTCCGGAAAACGGAAAGGGTGCTATTTACACCCGGAAAATGCTCACATCACGTTGGCTGCCAGAAGGTCCGTCCTCTGGCTGGGGTAGAACTTTCCAGCCATGAAACTAGGCCCGGACCCTAAACAGCTAAGGGATTATCTGGGCTCTTTAGTTCCAGCTGCTGTCTTGACGTGGGCGCTTGCAATTCTTACTGCGAGCTACCTCGGTATTGCAACAAAAGTCGATGCCGCTTTTATTTCTAGTCTGGTTACAAGCGTACTTGCAGTCTATGGAATTAGCCGAAAGGAGGCAGATAAAAAAGAACCGACTCCGCCACAGGTAAAACGGGGACGCCCTCCTGGAACAACCAAAGGAAATCCCCCTGTCGCTTCAACAACGCAGACCAATGGGAAACCGCAATCGCAACCCTGACATTAAAGTCAACATTTGCTACGAATTAAACGACCAAAGAAAATGCCTCACACTTCATAAAGTGGAGGCAAATGCATTGAAAAGCGCCGTCGAAAACGAAGGCGGTGTTGTCTGGTGGTATACGCCAGTTAATTAGCGCTGCTTGGCTTTACCAACGACCATTGCCAAGGTTTCAATGATCTTGTAGATCTTGCCAACCACTGCGTCATCCTTAGGAGTAGGGGTGAGTGCGGTGATGGCAGAAGCTGCAGCATGAACGGCCAGCAGAACTTCGATGTACTTAACGAAATCCATAAGATTTACCCAACTGCTTGTATTCTATGCCCTTGATCTGTAGAAGAAAAACGACTTGTGTTCTTCTGAGATCTCCCAACGAATATCTTCATGTTTTTCAAACCATTTCTTCCACACCCTAAATTGTTTCTCAGGCAACGCAGACTCACAACGCATGCAAATTGAGTCCCCCTCTGGGATTTCTTGCATCCACTGCCGCACTTGACGGATAGCAATGGCCTGGGTCCTGGGACCAAACCTACCGGTCAAATTTGAACTTAGCTTCCGCACCGATTTCTTGGGGCGTTGTTGCATCCAATCGTTTATCTGGCGTTTGGACTTGCCGATTGCTAAGCTCGCAAGCCACACGCACCCGCGCTGCGTATAAATCCACGGGAGCAAACGCATCTTCAAGATCAGGTTCTGAGGCAAAAAAGTCGTCCCAGTCTTTTTGATCCGTCGTAACCTTGATGTTGCCACTAGCCATTAATCGTCATACATCAAGCATTCTGGTGCTGATGGGTTCTCTTCGCAATAACACTCTAAACAAGTTTTCTTCTCTTTGTTAACATCATGCTTGCAAACTTGTTCTTCTTGGGAAGAATTATTTTTGCTATCAGCAGTCATGGACGTGTCGTCAAAGGAACAAGGATTGCGGGGAAGGGATTATCGTCTTGATGTTCCCTTCTCCATGCCGTCTCCCATTCAGCCAGTGAATGTTCGTGGTCCTCAGCACCGGTGTAACCAAGGGTCACATCAGCCAATACCGAGCTTTCTTCTGCGGTATCTTCAAAGAGTAAACGAGAAAAATCCTCAAGCAAGATAAATGGTGTGGGATCGGCAACTTCAACAACGATCCCAACGGCATAATCTAAACGCTCATTTCGGGTAGAAGAAATACAAATTAAGTACTCCCCAACACCAAGGGGATAGTACATATCATCGCCTCTGTCCAGGCGGCGTGGGTCGTAATTGTTGTATAGGTCAGACCCAGCGGCCATCACATGACCGACATAAGGATTAAATAGTGAACCGTCTTTTTCAATCGTGATGCTGTCAGCACCAAAGATCATCCGCCCCTGGATCGGATTCCTATTGATGTCGTATGCAGAAACCTGGATGTAATTAGGTTTAGGACCACCTTTTGCAATGATGATCCAGGCAGGAACCCTTATTGCAATCTTGAACCAATGGTTATATGTACCGCCGCCATAACCACCGGACACCACCTGGCTCAAGGGACCAAGGGTGCCGGTCAGATAACGAATAGAAGTCTGGTCAAACGTACCAATCAACAGCGGATCGTTAGCAGTACGCTGCCGCTGGCTTAATTGATTACGCATAATATTTTTACTTTTATTATCTATCCTTCATCATAATAGGGAGCATCTTTAGCACATAACGGATGTAAAATCGTCTGCTTATGTGATCGCTGTAATAGTTCATTTAACCTATTTGCCCGCTTTGCGGCGCTAACCAACATCAAGTCCTCCGCTTTGAACTCCAACTCCATCGGTTGAACATGTTTTGGTGGCATACCGATGTTCCAGGTGGAAACCATGTGTAATGGGTTGCCGCACCAGGGATTACCGCAGACCCGTGTTACGACCATTGCCCCCACATCCCCCCATGCACACTGGTATATCACCTTATGGGGCGTGACGTTTTCTGATTTCCGATTGCTGTAGTACGCACGGTAAGACGGAAAACAAATACGTCTTGGTGATGCTTTACCAGGGAGTTTTATCTTCCAGCACTCGTTTGAAGCGCCGACATCAATCGCTGCCCAGAGCCGGTGGTATTTGATTTTGTAGTCTACATTGAGAAAGTTGAGATTGAATCCGCAGAGATTGGACTTGATCTTGATGACGCAGTGGTAGCACCAATGCATTTGCATGTCTCGGATGGTATGTCCATGCGGGCATTGGTATCCCTTGTAATACCCATGAGACTTAAGTTGAGACTCATCAAGGGAATCGATGTCTTGGACGTGCCGAAAGTCAGCCAGCTCCAAAGCCTGGGCCACATTTGCCATTAGTCCCAGCTCCAGGAGGGTTTCCGCTTGTACGGACGTGGTCGATAGGCCTGAACCAACTCTTCTCTGTTGTCTTTTTCTCGGTTTAGGGGTCCGTGCTTAACGCAGAAACCGTCTGGACATTGGCCTGTTCGCATGTAATAGACGATTCTGTGGGCCAAGAAGACCTCGTTGTCGATTGAGATCTCGTAAAAACCGCTGACTTTGTTTCGTCGAGTGACAAATTTCCCAGTTTCGACCCTTTTTAGGGCGCTTGGGTGCTCATCCGTCAGTTCCAGGATTTCTTCCAGCCTCCAGAGCGGTGGCATCTCCAGGTAGTTGTGCGGCACAACACAGAATAGGAATGAATTTGCTTAGATCTTAGTCTAAGTTACGCCGTTCGGATAGTGTAAACGTCTATTCTGTGTTTCTAAGTCTCATGAGAAGCAGAACAAACACTTACACTATCGGAGCGGCGTAACCTGGCCCTTATCTAAGGAAAAATACGCCTATTCTGTGTCGCTATCACGCCTCATCTTCCCACCTTGGTCTCAACATGAGACTAATAGGCCATAAAAAACCCGCCTTGCGCTAGAGGCGGGTAGGTCTTCGTCGGTTCCCGGAGTCAGCTTACGCCAGCCAGCTCCTTTTTCTTGGACCGTTTTTGTTTCTTCTTACTTTTTGGAGCAGGAGTTTCCTCTTCCAACCCGTGATCCACTTCTTTCAGCACGTCTTCAAAGATTCCGCCAAACTGAGACGCAACCGTGTCCCATGAGAATTGTTCATCCGTGGCACGGACGTAGCACAACTCAGCGACAGCATCCAGTTTTTCCCGATCTTCGTAAAGTTCGGTCATCAATTCCGCCAGGTGATCGGCAGAAGGACAGGGCATCTCCCGTGCGTAGTTAGTGTCCACATCAACGTGGTCACAACGGATCAATTTGCCGTAACCCTCAAAGATTTCTTTGCAGGAGGTGTGATCCGGCACGATTTGGGCGACACGACAGGCGGCGTGCTCGAAGTTGACGAGACCCCAGCCTTCACCCTTGCAGGTATTAACGCCAATATCGACGGCGTTATAGATCAGGTTGAGTGCGTCCACCTGGACATTGGGCGGATGTGCATCATTACTACTGAGGATGATGCGGTTGTTGGGATCGAGGCCAACCTTGTTCATCTCCCGTGCGAAGACCGCCATGATGTCCCAACCCTGGTCCTTTTGCCCCATGTGTAGGTAGAGCTGGGCATCGGGTTTGTCGACAGCAAACTTGGCGAAGGCTTCGATCGTAATGTCGATGCGCTTACGGAATTGGTTGCGGTTGCCGTTGAAAACAATGAAGGCATCCAGGGGCAAACCAAGACGCTTCCGTGCTTCTTGCTTATCGACCGGGAAGAATTGACCGTGGGTAACGCCGTGGGGGATGACAGCGATGGGCTTATTGATGCCACCTTTCACGAATTCGTACGCACCAAATTCGGTGTAGGAGATGATCCCATCCCATTCGTTGGCGGTATCGGACAGGCAACCAAGCCAGTTGTACGAATCCATGGGTGCATAACCCACGAATTTAAACTTGCCAGCCTTGTGCAAGTCCTGGATCTGCTGGTACTGAGCGTTGATGATCCACATGTCGTTGATGGTGAACACCACGTCAGGTTGTTCTTTCTCAACGATCTCCCGAATCCGTTGCTCACCAAAGGGTGCGGTTTGATAACGGTTGGACGAGGGGTACATCCGATATTTCTCTTGCAGCGGATGTGGGTCACCCCACCAGTTATTGCCGAGCACAATGATTTCGAAGCCGTCAACCAGCCTTTCGAGCACATTCTCAGTGACACGTGCGAAGCCAGTCATGGCGACGATGTCACCAACCCATAAAAGCTTTGGTTTTTTACTCATGTAACCGAGTTATTCTCGATTAACTATACCGAAACAGCAGGAGTTGTGGACCGTACAAGTTCTTTTTCTTCCGTATGTTTAGCGCCTAACTTCTCTTTTAAGAATTCAGCAGCTTTGTGGGTTTCCGTTGTGTCACCACAGGTGTAGAGGTCAACAGCTGCGTAACCGATCTCAGGCCAGGTGTGGATGGAAGCATGAGATTCCGACAGAAGCGCGAGGAGCGTAACGCCTTGCGGCTTGAACTTCTCACCGATGATACGGATGATGTTGGCCCCAGCCATGTTGAGTGCAACCTCAAGGGACAGCTGGAGCTTGGTGTAGTTATTCAGTATTTCTGCGTCGCAGTCATACAGGTCGAGGATCAAGTGACGACCATTACTCATTTTCGTGTGCCTCATCGATATCTATCTTCTCACCAGACTTTTTATCCAGCACATCACCGTAGTGAATACGCCACTCTTCTTTGTTGAGACCAACCTCCACGATGGAGGGGAACTTGGCGTATTTCTGGTCAGAAGCACGGCAGGCAACATTAACGACCCGCATGCCACGACGATCTTTAAATTTGTAGACATTCAGCCCAAGCTGGTGGACACACACGTCCATGAGCAGGGTTTCAAAACGGCTACGGCCAAGGATATTGCTGTTGGAACCACGGGAGAACTCACAGTAACTGGCGTATAACCAGGTGTCCCATGAGACGTAGACGTTGGAGGAACCAGCGGCTGAGTGTTTGGCTAGACCGATCGGCGCAGAAATTCCTGGATCAAATACCAGACAATGTTCCATCCAATCCATGATTTGGTTGGATTTGAGGATTTGTTCACGGTGGTGCTTCGCGAAGAAGTTGACCTTCTTGGTGGTTTCCATGAGGTATTCACGCATTTGCGCTTCGGTCATGTCGAGCACCCAGTTCACCAATCCAGGAATGAGAGGAGCGAACTCACCGAAAGGACGACCCCTATCGTCCATGTCAATAAGGGTTCTTTGTTCAGCAGAACTGCCAGTAAAAGGCCGGTCAAAAGGAATGGTGAGGCGACGACGAGCCAAACCAGAAGTCGGGTCAGTAGTTTGGATGGGTTCATTGGCTGTAATCATCACCAGGCCGTTGTATTTGAACGGCTTTTGTGATCCGCTTTGGAATTTGCGTTCGTTACGAATGAGGTCACGGCCAGTGATGGCCTTAAGAACGGAGACTGAACCGCCGTACCGCTCCACATCATTGAAGAGCAGGAGCTTTTTCTTGTAGAGGTTGGCGGTTTCAAACCGGTTTTTCTCCAGGTGCTCAAGGGAAGAGATCATGGCGTTTTCATCCCCGACCAATGCGTGAGCAAGGTTGGAGTAGGTGGACTTACCGGACTTACCGGGGCCAACAATTTCAACGAACTTCTGGATTTCAGAGTGGCTGAGGAGGACTGCTCGCAGCCATGCCCTCAGAACCTGGACTCGTTCCCAGCTTCCGTCTTGTGCATTTTTGAGCCACTTGACGATAGGTTCGCAAGTTGCGTAAGGATCGTAGTCGTATGGCAGTTGTTGGGTGATGTACATTTCCCGATCGAAGGGAAGCAGTTCACGCGTTTCGAGTTCGAGGATTCCATTGGTGAACAGGAGATAATCGTTGTCTTCGTACCACTCATCAAAGATGAGGGTGATGCGCAGCTGCTCGAGAATATCGTTGACCAGATTCATGCTGAAGCCTTTGGGCAACAGCTCTTCTTTGATCTGGGCCAACTGATCACGGATCTCGCCTTTGATTTCGAGATCAGTTAGTGCCGACCAGAGGCCTTTGCTCTTGTATTCGTAAAGCAAGAAACAGCCTTGCACCTGGCTAAAACGCAGGTTACCTTTGTACTGCTGAATCAATACATTCGCAATTACATCAGATGAAGGATTTCTTGATTGTTGCTTGTTGCCTGTGGCCAAGTCCGGTCGCTTCGTTTCCCACTGCATGGCACGGGGAGTTGAACGCGGCTCATTCTTACCAAGTTGGATGTCACCAATATGAATCATCGAATCATCTCCGTACTGTTCAAGAAGTTTTTCAGCCTGATCTAGTTGCTCATCATCGGGACTCATCGACTTATGGTCCTGAGACAGAACAAAGCCATGCTCCTGAGCAACATGAATCAGGGAGCCAAGACCACGACCACCACCTTTAGAGAAGGAGAGCCAACGACGCTGGCACTCACCTTCCTGGTATTTGTCGGATTGCTTAGACCAATCATCCCACTGTTCGAGCAGTGATTCATCCAAGGAATGAAGCGACTGACCGATCGTGATCCAGATGTCGTAGTCGTCTACGGCTTCCTGGGGCAGAGACCACATTGCTTCTGCGGCCAGTTTGATGTCACGTTCCAGGGGGACCTGGGCGTTTAGTGCAAAGCTGGGGCCAATAATGCGAGTGGTTTCTGTGGAGGGAATCCCCTGCTTGATGTTTTTACTGATGATGGCATTTAGCAGCCAGTCCGGAAACTCTGGCAGCTCATTAACCCACTCAAACCCCTGGTCAGGAGCGGTGTAGTAACCATCAGTCTCAGGGTGTAGACCCATGAGAACACCCTGGTGCTTACGCCAGAGGATCTCAAGTTTTTCTTTGTTCCCCTCTGCGTGCCAGGTGTACTTATTACGAGCGAAATGCTTATGTTTTTCGCGATCCAGACGGTAGAGTTTACGTTCCCGACCCTCTTTGCCGCTGAGGATGGTCAGGGTTTCTGGTAAGGCATCACTGAAAGTTGTACCGGCGAGCGTCTCGATAAGCGGGTAAACAGTCGGTCCATCAACATCGACCCAGACCAAGCCATAAGGATGGTTGTACACAGGGCCGCCCAGAAGACCGACGGCTTTGCATTGGCCAGATACGATTTCCTCTTCGATCTCGCGAACAGAATATGGTTTGTTCTGCCAGCCCGTAGTGTACGGGTCCTTTTTCGCGCCAAGTGGCGTGAGCGGCCAGTCGATCGGGATGTAGTCAAGACGTACCTCACCTGGACGAAGTGCTTGCTGGTTCTTACTCGTCATGTCTTCCTATTTCTCGATCTCCACTTTAAAGTTTTTGTCAGGGAAAGTCCCCTCTTGCAGCAGCATAAAAGCGTGTAAATGCATGAGGGTGGGCAGATAAAAACAGTCTCCATCAGCCGCACTTGCCATGCGACTCATGAGACTATTCATCCACTCACCAACGGAAACATGAATTTCCATTGGAGGCTTGACTTGAGTGTCTCCTTATCCTACGGCCGCCAATCCGGAGTACCTCTTAGGAGAAACTAAAAATTAGTTAGTCTTATCAGACTCAACTTTGGCCTGTTTATCTAGCCTTTCAGCCCTTTCCATGATGCGATTGTAGATCATTACTACGTCTTCTTTTGTTACAACAGCGGTCTCGCAAGCGCATTGCCACGCTATCTTCTCGCACTGCTCCCTATTCATCAGTTTTATTTATCTTCTTTATCAGTATGCCACTTAGCAGTTAATCGCATCTCACCACCGAGGCCGATGGAATCACCGGTCTGCAGCTCTGGATCCACAGGTTTTTCTGTGTATTCCGGCTTGAAATACTCCTCCAGCTCCCGTTCCGCCTCGATCTGGTTCTCGATCTCAATCATCTTGAGACGAGCTTTCAACTTGGATTCAAACCAGAGTTTCTTCAGCCATTTGATGACGGCTGCAATGATGTCTTTAAATAAGGTCTGGATCATAAACGTTGCAGTTTTCGATTTGTTTGTAATACTCCTCAACGATCTTGTACCAATCGTCTCGGAGAGAGTCCAAGAAGCGACGGGAGATCTTGAAGACTTGCGTGCGTACGGGCGTTGACACCAGGATGGCTGCCTGCTGGACCTTCATGCCCAGGGTCTGCTCGATTGCGATGTCGTAAGCAGCAAGTTGTTTGCAGGTTTTTTTGAATTTCATGTGACCACCGAGGAGATCACGCCATTCAGGCGAACCTTTCTCCAGATCTTTGGGCCACTTGCGGCTGTAGGGTTTGACGCTGGTCTTCAGGTCAGCAAGAGTAAGCTTGTTATTAGCCACAGCAATGATGTCAGGAGCACCAGCCCAGGCACGACCTTCATCATCGCAACCCCACACACGAGCCACGTCGTCAGCACCAAGAGTAAAATCAAACTTGTCAAGTACCGGCGATTCGGCCCAAAGGACCTCCTGGAACTGATCCAATATCTTCGGCATTCCCGCCCAAAAGTCCGCATACTCCTCCTTGATTTCTGGGTTTTTATTCCCTTTTAGGTACTGTTCCATCCCGTAGTGAATTGCCGTACCCCGTTCCGCTGCAGCTTCTTTGACGCCAGGATTTGCTTTCGACCACATTTCGAGCTTCCGTTTGTTTGCTTCGGAAGCTGTTTCGCTGATGATTGTGGTTACGGACGGTGCAGGTCCAGTGGGTAACGGAGTAGTGTAATGTCTTTTTCCGTTAAGCGTTATTCTGGCTGCGGTCCGGTTAATCGACCGCATAAGTTCTGGTTGCTCATCCTCGGCTTTAATCCAAGGATCGTGTGTCTCAATGTTAGCAACCATTGAAGGTTTTGTATATTGAAGCTATCTTATCGGATAAATAGCCTTAGTGGAATGCGGGATTTTACGTATGCGATAGCAGCAATATTGGGGGCTATGCTCTTGGTCATTGGCATTGATGCTTACATTTTCTTTTCAGAGGTAGCAGCACGTCAATGAAAATTTTTATCGCAGCATTTCAAGCCGTGTGGATGATTGCCAGCTGGGCGATTGGCACATTGTGGCGTGAGTATATGGTCGATTTGCACATCGACAAGTGGCCCTGGCACCCCAACGACTACATCTGGTTTGCCGAACGGTGGAACGGCAGGCTTGCGATGTTTGGCGTTATTGCAATCCTGCAACTAGAGTTGATTTACAAGGAGAGTTTTTGGAAGCTGATCGGTGTCCTCTAACTTGACGCGGTTCTACTGCGAAACAGACGACCCTTTTTGTTTAAGTTTCTTTAGCGGCGGCGTGATCGCTGATGTGGACAAGGAAGAAGCCGATAGTTTTGAGAATGGATTGATTGCAAACTCCGTCAATTACGTTAGGGTTGATCTGTAATTCTTGGCGTTTGCCATGAAGATTGACCCGAAGGATATCAATTTATATGCCGTTGCCCATGGTGGCAAGCAGGTTACGTTCAAGAGCGTAGCGACGATCCACCGCTTTGATGCGGACAAGGACCACAGGCCGGACATGAATCCGTACTGGTCTGAGCTGACCTGCATGGAATGGATGCAGCAGAACTGCAAGCAAGATTTTATTGGTGTTGCGAACTACCGGCGTTGTTTTACGGATGAAGCGTTGTCCAATTCTGAGGATGACGTGCTGTATGTGCCGGAGCGTTTTTACCTGCCGATGCCGATCAGTGAGCATTGGCATGGCTGTCATGCACCCACCTACCAGGTACCTGACCAGACCCTGGCACTAGCCAAGAAACATAAGCTGCCAATTCCAGCGGACATGCTGGAGGATTTCTGGAACGGCAAGAGGTTGCATCCCATCCTGATGCATTACGGCAACAGGGATTTGGTGAAGCGGTTCACTGGTCTGCTGTTTAGTTGCATGATGCCGATCTGGGAGGCATACAAGGATGAGTATGAGCACCTTGAAGGCTACCCGCAGCGCTGGCTTGGCTACCTAACTGAACGTATTCAGAGCTGCCTGATCATTAACAAGGACTATTTCTTTGGTGACCTAAAGGTCAAAGAAGCACCCATGGTGATGGTTGAGCACGGCCAGGTACACACCTTTGCCGGTTTAGCGCCTGCCCATTGTTTAGTCAAAGACAAAAACGGTTACCATCATTTGGGACAGATCAACACAGAACCCGAACCCATGGAAGAAAGCAATACGCCAATCGAGTTGATTGCTACAGCTGTCGTCAACCGCGACCAGGATCTGTGGAAGCACTATGAATCGATCGACTACCCGGTCGAGCGTTATGTGGTGGTCGATAACTCCGAAGGCAAGTTTGATGACGTAAAGGATGTCCTCTTTGCTATTGAGGTCAATCCCAACAAGTTTGTCGAAGAAGTAGTCATCATCCGCCCCAACATCAACCTTGGGTACGGCGGTGCCATTAACCAGATCGTCAAGCAGAACGTCGACTGCAACTACTGGTTCATTACCAATGACGATTGGCATGTTGAACCTGGTGAGCTGAAGCGTCTTGCTGCACGCCTCGAAGGTGATTTCACTGGCCTGCTCTGCGAAGGTGGTGAGATGAACGGATACTCAGCCTTCATCATGAGCGATGAAATGATCGAGAAGGTTGGGTTGATGGACGAAAACTTCTACCCTGCCTACTGCGAAGACAACGATCATCGCTACCGAATGAAGCTTGCTGGCCTGACCTGGGACCGATTCCCCCTAAAGGCGAAGCACGTTATCAGTAGCACCCTGCACAGTAACCCTCAGTTCGAGGAAAGGAACAAGGTTAGCTTTGCTTCCAACATCGAGTATTACATCGAGAAGTGGGGTGGTGATCGCGGAATGGAAGTTTATACGACACCGTTTAACTCCGGTGCTCCGATAGATTACTGGCCATATCGCCTCGATCGCATTTATAACCAGCAATGGCTGTGAAGAAAGATCCCATCAGTATTTACGGTGGCACTGGCATCCTTGGAAGCTATTACCGCCAACTGTTTCCAACATTGCTTGTGCCACGGGAGCAGCTTGCGCCTTGCAGCAGTGAAGTCCTGTACCTAATCAGTACGACTGACAACTACACCTACAAGGAAGATCCCCTGGTTGATATTGAAACCAACCTTGTGGCGTTGATGAAACGTCTGGATCTGTGCCGTGCGTACGGGATCAAGACATTTAATTTTGTGAGCAGCCACTTTGTCTACGATCCGTCTCATGTGAGACCCGATGAGACAGCATCATGCGAGCCGAACGGGTTCTATTCCATCACGAAACGCACCGCTGAAAAGTTGGTGATGGAATACTGCAACACCTTTGGTATTGACTGGCGAATCTTGCGTGTTGGCAACGTGTACGGAGGACCAGACTCCGGGTCAACCAAACGAAATGCGTTGCATTTCTTGATTAACAAGGTGCGGAAGAATGAGCCGGTCCAGATCCACCGGCAGATTTCCCGTGACTTCATGCACATCTTTGATGTGTGTGGCGCCATCCATACGGTGTGTGAGCACGGGCACTGGAATGAGATCTACAACATCGGCACGGGCATCGAGACTCCACTGGCTGATTGCGTCCAGAAAGCTAAGGAGTACCTGGGATCTAAGTCCAGTATTCACTTAGTTGATGCGCCAGTTGATTATCCGCAAGCGCTGCGATTTAGCCTAGACTGCAGCAAGCTAAATTTCCTGGGGTTTACACCCAGCATTTCATTAGAGGAAGGACTTCAAGACCTATGTTCAAGTCAAAGGTTATGTACTCCGGACCGTACTTTGACGGACAAGAAATTGAAGCAGCAGTTAAAGCACTGAAGGAAGGGAGCTGGTACCCAGCTGGAGAAGAGGTTGACAAATTTGAGAAGCAGTTTTCGAAACGGTTTGGTTTCGATTCTTCGCTGATGGTGAACAGCGGCAGTTCCGCCAACTTGGTGATGATTGCTGCATTGAAAAAATATTTTGATTGGCAGGATGGATCCGAGATTATCGTTAGTGTTGTTGGGTTCCCGACTACGGTCAATCCCATTCTCCAGAACGGTTTAGTTCCCCGTTTTGTTGACATCACATGGGATGACCTGAACTGGAATCTGGATCAAATCAAGGAGTCAATCAATGAAAAGACAGTTGCCGTTTTTAGTAGTCCTGTATTGGGCAATAGTTATGACCTTGACCAGCTCCTTGATTTATGTGAACGGCACTCGCTGAAGTACATCGCAGACAACTGCGACTCCCTTGGTTCTAAGTGGAAGGGCGAGTATCTGACGGAGCATGCCGTTGCGGGATCCTCTTCTTTTTATCCGGCACACCACATCACCACGCTGGAAGGTGGGATGGTGTCCTCCAAGAACGCAGAGATCGTGCGTCTTGCTCGGCAGTTTGCCTGGTGGGGACGTGACTGTTATTGCGTGGGTAGCTGCAACCAGCTGATCAACGGCAGTTGCGGCAAGCGGTTTGATGCTTGGCTGCCTGGTTATGACGGGATTGTTGATCACAAATATGTGTTCAGCCAGATTGGTTACAACTTGAAACCGATTGATTTGCAGGGTGCAATCGGCCAGGTGCAGCTGACCAAGATTGACGAGATCCACCAAAAACGACGCGAAAACTATTCACGAACCAAAGAAATTCTTAAGAAATTAGGAAGCGAGTTGCGTGTTGTTGACGAGAAACCAGAGGCTGAAACCTCTTGGTTCGGTGTGCCGATCATCTGTGAACACAAAGAGTACAAGCGTGAACTCCAGTCGTACCTAGAAGCAAACGGTATCCAGACCCGCAATTACTTTGCAGGCAACCTGTTGCTCCATCCTGCGTACCGAGACCTTGGTAATGCAAAGGATTACCCGAACGCCTATGACGTTCTTAGCAAAGTGTTCTTTATGAGTACTGCACCCATACTTACGGAAGAAAATTTTGCGTATATTGACGAGATCGTATCAAACTTCACCGGAGCGTACTGATGAAAGTTACCCCGCTTGCGCTACCAGAAGTCAAGCTAATTGACCTGGATGTATTCGAGGATGACCGTGGTGCTTTCACAGTTCATTGGCATGAGGAGAAGTTGTCGGATGCGGTTGATGGCCATCACTTCCGGCAAGACAGCTATGTGTTGTCCAAGAAACATGTCGTGCGTGGCATGCATTATCAGTTGCCGCCCTACGAGCAAGGCAAGTTGGTGCGTTGCATGAGCGGCGTCATCCAAGATGTGGTGGTTGACATCCGTAAGTCTTCCCCGCGTTTTGGTCAGTGGGTTGATGTGTTGCTGTATTCGCAGGACCATCAAGCATTGTGGGTACCGCCTGGCTTTGCCCACGGGTATGCAACCTTGGAACCCAATACGGCAGTCTTCTATAAGTGCACGGATTTACATGCGCCATCTGCTGAGCGCAGCATCTTATGGAACGATAAAGATTTAGATATTGACTGGGAAGTAACAAAGAAAGCTATAGTTTCAGCTAAAGATTCAAAGGGAATTCCTTTCAAGGAAGCAGAGGTATTTGAGTAATGGAAAACTATTTGGTCACGGGTGGCGCTGGGTTTATTGGTCGTCATCTCATCAAGCACCTGCTGGAGACCACGGACGCCAAGATTTATACGCTTGACAAGCTTGGTTACGCCAGTAATTCTGATGCGTTACATGAATTGCCTGGTGCACGGGAACGTCACCGGCTGTTCTGTTGTGACCTGACGGATGAAGGATATGTACAAGATGTTGTACATACTTTGCAACCGACCCGGATTTATCACCTGGCTGCCGAAAGCCATGTCGATAACTCGATCCAGTCACCGCGTGAGTTTATCCAGAGCAACATTGTCGGCACCTACACCCTACTGGAAGCATGCCGCCAGATGCTCCTGGAACCATTTCGGTTCTTGCACGTTAGTACTGATGAGGTTTTTGGGAGTTTGCATCCGGATACCAAGGATGAATTCTTTGTTGAGTCCACGCCTTACAACCCAAGCTCCCCATATTCAGCTAGTAAGGCAGCCAGTGATCACCTGGTGATGGCATGGCATAACACCTACGGATTCCCTGCTGTCATTACAAATTGCAGCAATAACTATGGCCCTGGTCAACATCCCGAGAAGTTGATTCCCATGACCATTACCAATGCCCTGGGCAATCGTCCGATCACTGTACACGGCAAGGGATTAAACATTCGTGACTGGTTGCATGTAGAAGATCATGTCAAGGCACTTGCTTTAGTGATGGACGAGGGAGTCTTGGGTCAGCAGTATTGCATCGGTGGCTTTGGCGAACGTACCAATATGGAAGTAGTGGAGACTATTTGTTATGTACTGGATGAATTGCTGCCACGTCCTACGCCATACTCCGACTTGATTACGCACGTCTTGGATCGTCCGGGCAATGATCTGCGGTATGCGATTGATCCAACAAAGATTCAAGAACTGGGCTGGCGCCCAGACTATGACTTTGAAAGTGGCATCCGAGAAACCATCAAGGAATACGTTAAGTAATTCGGTTACCACAACTGTTAGTATTGGGTATACCACATTTGCAAACAATGAATAAGCTGCAAGAGTATTATGATGTTGTGACGGAAGGGAATGAGTTCCTGGATAATCACAACCAGCTTTTACAAAGTTTGATGCTATCGAGGCAAAATGCTGGTAACCAATCTTCTAATCAGGAACCCCAAGGAATCGGAAATGAGTCTGTCGAACCAAGTCAAGGAGTCGGTCAACCAGGCGGCGGGGACTTTGCGTGAGGCACTAGCCTTTGCAGCACGCACCGAACATCCTGTTGTGATCAGCAGCCTGACCGATGTCTTGGTGAGGCTTGAGTCCCTGGAACACATGGACGAGATCATGGAGAAGTTCGGCAAGAGTAAAGACATCCCTACAAATTTTGGCTGAGCGTTACACGGATGAGCAACGACTCCAGGATTACTTCTGGAAGTTGGAGTCTTTGATTCCAAACCCAGGACCTAACTGGGCAAAATCTGCAAAGCCATGTAAGTGGAAAAAGATTCTGGATGAAAAGGCTAAGGGTTATACTGAAGATGCTCATATGTAAACAGCTCAACGCGAGCGTTTAGCGGTAGTGAAGTTCTTAAAGATCTCGGCTTGAGCACCCGGGATCTTTTTTATGTAGAGTGGATTATATACAGTTCAATTCAAATCATGGACGAACATACCCGCAAGAATTGGGAAACAGTCCGTAAAGCTTTGTTTGCAGCTGGCAAGACTGATTGCTTTATTTATCAGCAAGCAGTTTCCGTTACGGATGGCCATGGCCTGATTGACAAGCATCCTGGGCTCGTAAATGCGGATGAGATTGCAAAACAACTTCTGGAAGAAAGTTGATATAGTTTATTGATACGCAAAGTTGTAGTGAACCCTGGGCCAAAGAAGCGCCGGATTAACAGCAATCGCGAGAAGATGCGGACATATAAAAGGTCATCCAGTTGCCACTGTTGCGGCTTGGATGACCATCGAGTTCTTGAGTTTCACCACGTTGGACCAAAGAATTATTCGGTTGGCAACATGGTGAATAGCGGATGTTCTTGGAAGACGATCTTAAAAGAAATCCAGAATTGTATTGTGGTGTGCTCCAACTGCCACCGTATTACCCATTACGAAGCGTTGCCTTGATGAACCAGGCAGCCTTGAATGCTTCTCCGCAAAGTTCAGCCATGTAGTTTTGGATGTCGATGGCTTTGACTTTGGCAGCAGCAGCTTCCAGCTTTTTGGTTTTCATGCCCAGCTCTTCAAGGTTTTTGTAATAGACCGAGAGCATTTCAGTGGGCTTGTAGCTCTTGACGTGCTTGAACTCAGGGCTGGCATCCATCAACCCGTCATGACACATCGGGAGCAAGTAGTCCATTGAACGGATGAACTCACCGATTTTGTCGAACTGCTCGACGTGTGCTTCGTACTGATCCTTAAGGAAGGCATGGATCCCAGTGAAGTTAGGCGCTTCGTAGTTGAAGTGCATCAGGTGAGATTGCACTTGAAGTTGGTGGACGTAAGCAGCCAGCTGGATTAGTTGCTGGATGAAAACACCAACATCTCCGCCTTTGGACTTGGTAGGTCCTTTAGGTTTTGATTGCGGTCCAGGAGAAGCCTGCTCAACGGCAGCAGGCATTTCCTGGGGCACTTGAGGACCAGGCGTATACATACTTAGTAATTAATCTCTTCCCAGTTTAATGCAGTTAAGACATCGGCACCTGCGCTTTGAGTTGAAACAATAAGGGCAAGGACATTAGAAGTACTGGTAAAGGAATTTCTTTGCAGTTGATACTTAAATAAGTCAACAGTAGAAAGGTCAGTCGTGGTCGAGCCTTGGTTTGAACCAGCTACAAATCCGTGAACAAGGCTTTGGCCAC
>Ga0070753_1000791_pt1 | contig 18377 bp, 5 predicted proteins | sample VirMetDEL_Aug_31_FD_77441 | JGI IMG/M metagenome (GOLD analysis project Ga0070753, IMG submission 77441) | Aqueous microbial communities from the Delaware River and Bay under freshwater to marine salinity gradient to study organic matter... | ecosystem: Environmental > Aquatic > Marine > Coastal ... | reverse complement strand
CACTCACTATAATGCTTTCTTGGCAAATATGTTAGCCAATGAAATGTTTTTAGATACAGCTCAAAAAAGAAACTCAGTTACTTCTCATGCAAAGGCTTTAGGATATACGCCAACTTCAAAGACAGCTCCAATTGCATACGTTAAGGTTCAAGTCAATGATGCCAATACGACAAGTATTACTATGCCGGAAGGTTATGCTTTTACCTCAACTATAAATGGTGTGACATATCAGTTTGTAAATATCGCAGATCGAACAATTCAACCAGATACTGGACTTTATGTTTTTGGTCCTGATACGGGTATTCCCGTATATGAAGGTACTTGGACGACTACCAGATTTACTGTTGATCTTGCAGATGCAGATCAGAGATTTATTATTCCTAATGATGATGTAGATATCTCTACTCTACAGGTTCAGGTACAGAACAGCGTATCTGATAGTACCACAAATACCTATACAAAATCAGATTCGCTTGTTGATATTACAGAAACAACAAAGGCATATTTTATACAAGAAAATGTAAATGAGCAATGGGAAGTTTACTTTGGAGATGATGTTGTCGGTAAGGCTCTAGATGATGGAAATATTGTAATTCTAAAATATGTTGTAACAAATGGTAATGAAGCAAACGGTGCAAGTTCATTCAATGCTAGCGGTAGTATTTCTGGGTTTACTGATATTACAACTACCACGATGAATGTTGCTTCTGGTGGAGCTGAAGCTGAAAATTTAGATTCAATTAGAGCAAATGCTCCATTTAGTTATGCGGCACAAAACAGAACTGTTACTGCTAAAGATTATGCTGTAATGGTTCCAAAACTTTATCCAAACGTCGAGTCTATTTCAGTTTGGGGTGGAGAGTATGAAGATCCTGCAGTTTATGGTAAAGTGTATATTAGTATTCGCCCAAAGGCGGGTAACACACTAACTCAATCTACGAAAGAAAGTATTGTTTCTTTATTAGAAGAATATAATGTTGTTTCAGTAACTCCTGTAATTATAGATCCTGAGACAATTAAAATAATTCCAAAAATTTCTTTTAAGTTTAACAATACAGTAACAACAAAAAGTAAAGAAGATTTGGCTGCACTAATTACGTCTGCGGTTACTACATATTCTGATGATAATTTGGAAAAACATGAAGCTATTTTTAGATACTCTCCATTTGTTCGTTTAATTGATGATGTTGATTCTTCTATACTATCAAACATTACAAGCATCAAGGCAAGTAAAACATTTCTACCATCTCTTAATACTGAGATGAAATATACTATCTCATTTAATAACGGACTGTATCATCCTCATGACGGCCATCAGGAAAAATCAGCGGGATCTACTGAACCTGCAGGCGTGCTTTCTTCTTCTGGATTTAAATACACAGGCGACACTAACACATACTATTATGAAGATGACGGTTATGGTATTATTAAGGCATATTATATTTCTGGTACGGCTAAGGTCTATAAGACATCTGGTCCAGTTGGAACAGTAGATTATACAACAGGAAAAATTATTCTTAACGCGGAAAATATTGCTTCTGTTGAAAACTATGATGGTTCAACTCAGACTAGAATTCGTATTACAATAAAACCAAATTCTAATGATATTGTTCCTGTAAGAAATCAAGTATTAGAAATTGATTTATATAATATGTCCGTTGTAGGAACTGCTGATAGTATTGCAAGTGGATCATCTGACGCAGGAAGTTCTTACAGTACCACAAGTTCATATAGCTAATGGCTACAATCTATAGTAAAGTTTCAACTCATATAACGGATCAGCAACCTGAATTTGTTAGAGCTGACCATCCGGACTTTCTTGCCTTTCTAAAAGCTTACTATGAGTTTCTAGAGTCTGCTGAACTCAAATTAAAAGATTTTGGTTCTAGTGATTCTATTAAGTATGAACTAGGAAATTCTACCTACATTATATTAGAAGATACTAATCGTTATCGAACTGGAGAGTCAAACAATATTCTTCTAGAAGATTATGATACGGTAGGAGGAACAAAGGCCAGAAGTAACGGAGCATTTCTAAACGGCGAAACTATTACTGGTCAAACGTCTAAAGCAACTGCCGTCATACGAGTAGAAGATATTAATAATGGTTCACGATTGTTTATCTCCTCTCAGAACAAGTTTAAATTGGGAGAACAGATTGTCGGACAGACATCTGGTACTACTGCATACATTGTTAGTTATACTGCAAATCCTGTTCAGAATATAATGCAGCTTTTAGAATATGCAGATGTTGATGATACTATTGAAGCCTTCTTTATAGAATTTAAAAATTCTTTTATGAGGTCATTACCAGACAAACTTGCAACTGGACTTAATAAAAAATCTATTCTAAAAAATATCAAAGACCTTTATAGAAGTAAGGGAACTAAAAAGGGACACAAGTTATTTTTTAGAATATTGTTAGACGAAGAAGCTGAACTATACTATCCAACAAAAGATTTGCTCAGAGTGTCTGATGGTAAGTGGACGGAAGATACTACTCTAAGAGTTGTACCAACAAACAGTACTTTACAAGATGAAGAAGCCTCAGATACAAATGGAGATATTTTTATTCTTCATGAAGACGGATCACAAATACTTTTAGAAGATAGCGTGAATGGTATAGACGATTTAAATTTATTAGTAGGTCAGACAATTACACAACAAGCAGTATTCGATAGAACTATTTTAGAGGGCGGAGCCTTTTATAATAAAGGCTATAAGACGATTAAAAGAACTACAGCAGTTGTTGATAACGTTCGACAATTTTCTCTTGGTGGAGAATTAATTACTGAGCTTGTTTTAAATCCTGGAAGTATTGATGGTGAATTTATTATCGGTCAAGATATAACTGGTCCAAACAATACAAACATAGAACTAGACGTTTCTGCAAAAATAGCTGCCTCCATTAACAAGCCAGTTTTTCCCACTGGAGATTATTCAATAAACACGAATGTTGGAATACCTGATAGAGTTACAATCACTGCTGATGTTGGTCTTGGAGGAGTGTCATATGTAACTGCATATAGTGCAGGCACAATTAAAAATATTATTGTAGACTCCGGAGGATCTGGTTACGTTATTGGTGATACCATAACTGTTGATAATACAAATACTAACGGTGCAGCTCTACAAGCGGAAGTCTCTATTGTTAATGGTGGATTTATTCCAGAAGATGGTTCTGTAACTGGAGAATTTAGAATCACTTTAGAAGATGGTACTACTGGTGCTCCAGGAGAAATGTTACTTGAGGAATCAGTCATTACTTTTGACAGGCCCACTGGAGTCTTTGAAGTTGGTGAAACTTTTAATGGTTTAACTTCTGGTGCTACAGGTATTGTCATTGAGTTTATTGAGGATGCAAAAAAGATTTTATATAGTCCTGTGACTGGATCTTTTTCTTCCGGAGAACTTCTCTATGGTAATAGTTCTGAGTATACTGTTAGACTTACAACGAATACCGTAGATACCTTTATTGCTAACGAAGAAGATACAGGAATGTTGTCAACCGATAGATTTGTTTATGAGACAGAAACAATAACTGGAGATGTCTATGATGGATCTGTTATGGTTCAAGAAACGAATACTGGTGTTGGAGACGTTACTGATGTTCGAGTAACGACAACGGGATACGGTTATACATCACTACCATCTCTTACTGTAGAAAATTCTTCTCCTTTAGGAACTGGGGCTGTAGTAAGAGCAAAAGGAACTGATGTTGGTCTTGTTCGAGCTATAGATGTTCTTGATTGCGGTATACATTATACAGATCAAGATTCTTTAAGATTTGTAGTACCTACAAAGTTTTTATGTATACAAAAAACTGGACTGTTTACTCAATATGAAACTTTAACAGGTTCAACTTCAGGTGCAACTGGAAGATTTATATCGCAGGAAAGTTCTACTGGAATAGTTAAAATGGATCAACTTAGTGCTGCTCCATTTCTTCACGGAGAAACGATAACAGGTTCAATATCTTTAGAGACTGCTGTTATTGATTCTTATGTGGAAGAAGTTATTACGGGAACTGTAGACGCCGCTATAAAAAGAACAGGGAAGTTTGTTGGTGAAGACGGATTTGTTTCCGAAGGCGCTAAAAGAATTCAAGATAGTTTATATTGGCAAGACTATTCTTATGAAGTCATAACAGAAACCTCGATTGTTGAATGGAGGGATGATCTTCTTTCCACTGTTCATCCAGCTGGATGGAAGGTATTTGGAAGACTTGATATTGTAAGTCGATTATCTCAATTGGCAAACATTACTTCTGTTGATGGACTTGGTACATTCTATAGAGTAATCTTCCCAGCATTGTTGGGAATGAGATTGGGAACTACAAGTCAAGGTCCTTTAAATCCAACTCCAACTACAGAGGCTAATGAACCAGGTGATAGTGATCGACTTTATGAAAATACTTTACAGGCTGCTACAGGGAGTTTATTTACATTAACAGAAGTAATTACTGGAGGAACCTCTGGTGCTACCGCTAAAGTGGTCGAAGATATAACTAACGATGAGGGTATTCGTCTTTTGAGATATGTTCCATTAACTGGTATATTTCAAGCCTCAGAAACTATTACTGGCGGAACCTCAAGTGTTAGTTCTACAGTAATTGAGGTATTTGGTCTAAGAGGGCAAAGAGACAGAACACTGTACAAATATCGTACTGTTGATTTTTATACCGGTGGTTCTGAATTAACTAGTTCGGCGCCAACTTATGATGATCTTAAAGATTTCAAATTTGCTCAGAGTATGGTAGACTCAAATGCTTCTTCATTAACCTTTAGAGGTCATGATGTTTATGCAGTTCTTATACCGTTTACATCACTAAATGGTGGTATAAACAATAGCGTAACAACTATTACTCTAACAGACGCAACTAACTACCCAACAGCAGGTACAATAAAGATTGGTGATGAACTTATAGATTATACAGGAAAATCAGGAAATGATTTAACGGGATGTTCTAGAGGTTCACATTCTACATCTCCAGACTCACACAGTTCAGGAGATGTAGTTAATTTTGTCAAATGGGGTATAAAACAAAATAAAGTTTCTGGTTATCGACTTATGGATTGGGCAACAGATTATCAAGGTAATGTTCTTACACTTGATGATTTTGTAAACTATCCAAAAAATAAAAATAATATTAGTCCTCCTTCGGAGATTACTCTATATAAGACCTAATGAGTCGTTATAAATAATAGAGATAAATAATTTTAGGAATTAATGCTATGTCAGCAATTGTAACAAACAAATTTAGAATCAATAACGCTCTTCAATTCTACGAGTCATTTGGAGAAGCATCACCTACAGTATACTATCTATTTGTAGGACGTCCTCAGGCCTTTGGTTCAGGTACTGGAGGTGGTACGGATACAGCACCACCAACACCTGTGGATAATACAGTCAACGAGTTGATGCTTTATCGAGATATGCTTGCCGCAAAGAAAATTACTTCAAGTGATGTTTCTTATGTTGTTCCAAGACACGATTGGGCAACAGGTACAGTCTATGACTATTATCGAGGAGATTATGGAGCAACAGTAAACTCTGCAACAGTACAAACTGTAGCTGGTGGCACTGATATGTTTGCGACGACTACTAAAATGTATGTCCGTTCTTCTGCAAATAACGTTTATAAGTGTATGTGGAATAATAGTGGGGCAACATCGACAGTTGAACCTACAGGAACTTCTACAAGTGAACTTACAACTGCTGATGGATACGTTTGGAAGTATATGTATACAATGACTTCAACCGAGGTTGCAAACTTCTTAACACCAGATTTTATGGGAGTTCATACGGACGGTACTGTATCTTCAGCTGCCAACGATGGAGAAGTTTTACATTATCATATTGCTGCTGGTGGTGCAGGATATACAGACGGTACATATGCAACTCAAGCTCTAAAAGGCGATGGATCTAGTGCAACATTTACACTTGTTGTATCTGGCGGATCCGTAACATCTGTAACCGCTGTTGCTGGTGGATCAAACTATACATTTGCAAACTGTGATGTAGATAATATTACAAGTATCGGTACACCAACAAGTTCAGCTGTGGTCACACCAATTATTGGACCAAAAGGTGGTCATGGTTATAATGCAGTAGAAGAACTCGGCGGATTCTATGTAATGACCAATACTACTCTTAGCGGAGCTGCAGGTTCTGGTGATTTTGTAATTGACCAAGACTTCAGACGAGTTGGTGTAGTTCGTGATCCTTTTGATTACGGTACTACCACAATTTGTAGTGATAGTACTCGTAGTGCTCTCAAGTCAGTTACGTTTAGCGGAACTCCAGGTTCATTTGTAAACGATGAAGTTATTACTGGAGCAACGTCTGGTGCCAAAGGATTAGTTGTTGATTATGATTCTTCAACAAAAACTTTAAAATATATTCAGACAGAATGGACAGGTGTTGATTCAAGTAATAATCTAACAGCCTTTCAAACAAGTGAGGTTATTAATGGGGCAGGTGGAGCTTCTGGAACAGTCTCGGCTGTAAATAATCCAGAAATTGATTTCTATAGTGGTGATGTTATCTATGTAGAAAACCGTGCACCTATTTTGAGAGCTTCAGATCAAACAGAAAATATTAAATTAATTATTGAATTCTAGGAAGTAAAAAATGCCAGCCAAGACTAACTTTAACGTAGGCCCATATTGGGACGATTATAATAAAGAAGATGATTTTTACAGAGTTCTTTTTCGACCAGGGTTTGCGGTTCAGGCTAGAGAACTAACAACACTACAAAGTATTTTACAAAATCAAATTGAACAGTTTGGTAATCATATGTTCAAAGAGGGAACAATTGTTATTCCCGGTAGTGTTGCTTACGACAGTAAATATTATTCTTTAAAGTTACAGTCTACTTTTGGTTCGGGTACAGTATCTTCTTATCTTTCTCAATATGATGGTGCAATTATTACAGGAGCCACTTCTGGTGTAACTGCAAAGGTTATTGGTTACTCTGTTGCAGATTCAACAACAGGAGATCCAGATACTCTATTCATTAAATATCAAGGAACTGGCACAGATAATTCGTCGGTTACATTTACAGACGGCGAAAGTATTTCTGCCAATAAGGCAATTTCGTCTTATGCCACGAATGTTATTTCTGCTACAACAGCTGTAAGTTCGGCTAATGGAACAGGTTCAGCAGTAAAGGTTTTGGCCGGTGTTTATTTTGTTCGTGGTTTCATGGTACAGAATACAGAACAAACTGTTGTTCTTGACAAATACTCAAATACTACTTCTTACCGAGTTGGTTGGTTAATTACAGAAACTTTAGTTTCTCCAGAAACAGATTCCAGTTTACTTGATAATGCTCAAGGCTCATCAAACTATGCAGCCAAAGGAGCTCATAGATTAAAAATTAGTTTAACACTTACAAAACGTTCGTTAGATTCTAGTGACGATGAAAACTTTATCGAGTTGGTTCGTGTTAATAATGGTTTTGTTGAACGGCAAGTAAAGGGAACTGAATATAGTGTAATCGCAGATATGATTGCTCGTCGAACAAATGACGAGTCTGGCGATTACATTGTAAAACATTTTGACATTGAAGCTCGTGAGCATTTAGATACTGGTACAAACCGAGGTATCTACACGGCAGCTAATGGCGGAGATGAATCTAAAGTTGCATTATCAATATCTCCAGGTAAAGCATATGTTGATGGTTACGAAATTGAACTTCAATCTCCATCAATCGTTCCTTTCAATAAATCAAGAACATTTGAAAGTTTAAACAACGATTCTGTTCCTGCGTTTTTAGGAAACTATGTTGAAGTAGATAATGTTTATGGTCAACCTGATATTAGTAAGGTAAGTACTACTCTTGATCCATTTAAGATTGTAAAACTTTACGATACTGAGACAGCTACTCCTGGATCAGCTAGTGGTACACTTGTAGGATATGCTAGATCAAGAGCCTTCGAACATAATTCGGGAACTGTAGGAACTGCCGCCGCTGTATATCATCACTATCTATTTGATATTACCATGTTTAATAAGTTGGTGATGGGTGCAAACGTTGCCTCACTTACAGCCAATGCAGTTATTACTGGAGCAACATCTGGAGCTACAGCTGTAGTTGTTGCAGCAATTACAAACAGTACTGATGTTTGGGTTATGCAGCAGAAGGGAGAATTCTCATCTGGAGAATCTATTACCTCAAGTGTAAGTGGAGACGATACTTCAACTAACTCACCAACAGTGGCAGCAGGTACTTTCTTAGCTGAAAACAAAAAGAATTTTGCCCGAGATGTAAAACAAATCTTCATGGCAACTACGGGCACTATTAACTATACAGCAGACACAGTGCTTTCAACTTCAATACAGCTTGGCGGAAACATAGATGCAGACGGAGTAACAACAACCATTGTTGGTTATAATACTTCATTTACACAGGATCTTGTTGTTGGTGATATTGTGACTATGGCTACAGGTGTATCTGGAGCTTTAGAAGAATTTACTGTAAGTACTATTACCGACGATAGAACAATTGTATTGAGCGGTACTCCAGCAAACGCAGTAGAGAAAATAGCCATCAACAGAATAAGAACTGGCATTAAGCAAATAGAAGAAACTGCACTTCTTTATAGAATGCCAAAAGATAATGTTAAAACACTTTTAGACAGTCTAGGTGCGTCCGATACTACTTACGATTATCGAATTCAGAAAACAGGTACTACAAATGGTAGTGGTGCTGTAACGTTTACTTTACCTGCAGGAAACACTTGGGCGTCTCCATCAACTTCCAGAAACTATGTACTAACAATCACATCTGCTGGTACTGGAACAGGAGTTGCTGGTGATGTAGTAAGTATTACGTCTACGGGTGTTGTTTCCGGAGGAACACAATTAACAGTTACCGATGCTGTTGTTCTAGGCTCTGGTGCTTCTGTTGTATTAATGGGTACGGCAACTTTAGGTACAGCAACACACAAAAGTAAAACAGCTCAAGTAATGACTACCAAACAGATTCAGTCATACACTGGCGGCGGAACTTATCAAGACGTTTATGGTGAAAGATTAAGCGATGCAGAAATTTCACTTTCATATGCAGACGTTTATAAACTTCATGCAGTATATGAGTCTACTAGTAATGCCACTGATGCTGTTGCTCCAACACTTACAACAGTATCTCCTACAGGTTCATTTACAATCGGTGAACTTATTACTGGTAGTGTAACCGGGGCAATAGGTAGAGTTATTTCAGATTCAGCCAATACGGTTACCTATGTAAAAGTTACAGGTACATTTACCGCACTAGATGTAATTACTGGAGGAACTTCTGGAAACACAGCTTCTATTAGTGCTACTACAACAGGAGATAAAAATATCACATCTTCTTTTGTTCTAGATAGTGGCCAACGTCCATCTTTTTATGACGTTGGTCGTATACAACGTAAGCCAGAAGCACAAGCACCTTCTGGCCGACTTCTAATTGTGTATGATTATTTTAGTCATAGTAGTGGTGATTATTTCTCTGTAGATTCTTACACTGGTCAGATACCTTATGGAGAAATTCCTGACTTTTCTACTGTCACTCCTGATGTAGAAAGTATTGTAGCTACCGGCGAATATTCTCTAAGAGATGTTTTAGATTTTAGGCCAAGAGTTCAAAATCATACTGCGCCATCGGCCACGCCATTTTCATTTGATGTTAAAGACTTTGAAAGTACAGGTGCTGTTGCAGGTAACATTGTTGTTCCTGATGATAACATTCGTGTTGATTTTGATTGTTATCTTGGCCGTAAGGATTTACTATATCTCTCAAAAGAAGGAGAATGGATTATTGTAGAAGGCGTTCCTTCACAAACCCCAACTTTCCCAGCAGTAGATAATGCTAATATGTTAGTTGGGCGTATAGAAATCCCAGAATATACTTTTTCTGTTGAAGATGTAACTCTTAGTTATATGAATAACAAGGGTTACACAATGAAAGATATTAGTCGTCTAGAAACTCGTATTGCAAATTTAGAGTATTCTACGACTCTTGCTTTGTTAGAAAAAGAAACTGAAAGTTTTAATATCTCTGATGCAGATGGTCTCAGTCGATTTAAATCCGGATTTATTGTAGATAATTTTTACGGTCATGGAGTAGGTAATTCACAACACAAGGACTATGGAGTTTCTGTTGATCCTGAACAAGGACATTTACGACCAATTGGTATTCAAACGGGTGTAAATCTTATTGAAGAAGCTACCACTGATTCTGTCAGAACTGGTCTAGGATATAAACGTTCTGGTGATATTATTACTCTGTCTTATTCTGAAGTTCAGGAAATGAGTCAGCCTTATGCTAGTAGAGTTGAAAGTGTCAATCCATATTCTGTAACTCAGTGGGTTGGTAATATGAAACTAGAACCAGATAGTGATATCTGGATGGATGATGATCGAGTGCCCGCAGTTACTGTAAACGTTGAAGGTAACTATGAACAAATGCTGCGTGAGACAAAAGAGTCTGGCGCTTTAGGTACTGTTTGGAATTCTTGGAACACTGTTTGGAGTGGTAATCGTAGAAGTAGTAGTTCTACAGGTATTCAACGTAATCCTAATGGATCTGGTTCACAAAGAAATCTTATTAGACGAGTAACAACAGAAACAACTTCAGTAGATGTCAGACAGAGAAGGACAGGAACAAATACAAGACTAGTAGAAAGAATTGATAACGTTAGTGCTGGTGATCGAGTAACAAACGTTGAGGTTGTTCCATGGATGCGTTCACGAGATGTAGACTTTACTGTAACAGGCATGAAACCAAAAACTCGTGTCTACGCTTTCTTTGATGGTGTTAATGTAACTGCTGATGTTAAACCAATTTTTACCAGCGCAAAGTCTACAACTCTCACTTCAGATTTGTCAAAAGCTGCAACAACTATAACCGTAGCTTCTACAGCAGATTTTCCAAGTTCTGGAACATTGGGAATTGGAGATGTCGGAATCGGCGATCCGTTCGGTGTTGGTCGTTTAAAACAAGAGCAAGTAACTTATACAGGTAAAACCGCAACAACATTTACTGGCGTTAGTCGTAATGTCGGTAACGTTTATGATGAACCTCAAAACTGGTTATCAACTACACCTGTTACTAATGGTTCGTTTGGTAATGCTCTTGTGACTGATGATGTTGGTACTCTTTATGGAAGATTTAGAATTCCAAATACAACGGAAAAACGTTTCAGAGTTGGGCAAAGAGTATTCCGATTAACCGATAGTGCTACAGATGATCGCCGCGGCGGATTTGTTTATACCTCAGCTGAAAAAGAATATATGGCAGTTGGACATAAACAGACAAAACAAGAACTTATTATGGCAACTCGTAATGCTGAGGTTGTTCGTACAACAGTTGAGCAAACTAGAAGTAGAACTATTACAAGTTCTGATACTAGTGCAGGTAACTGGTATGATCCTTTGGCTCAAAGTATTATGGTTGATCGAGAGGGTGGTATCTTTGTGACAAGTGTTGATATCTTCTTCTCTCATAAGGATGATGAACTTCCAGTATGGGTCGAAATTCGTTCAATGAAAAATGGCTATCCATCGGATGAGATTCTTCCATTCAGTAAAAAATATTTGACGCCTGCCGAAATTAATACTAATACAGTAGACGGTACTACACCAACAACCTTTACTTTTGATTCTCCAGTTTATCTTAGCAATCTTACAGAGTACTGTATTGTTGTTGCATCGGAAACGCCAGAGTATAGAATTTGGATTTCTCGATTGGGAGAAATTGATGTTGCAGGTAATCGTGCAATTTCAACTCAACCAACATTGGGTTCTTTATTTAAATCTCAAAATGCTTCGACTTGGACGGCTTCTCAGTATGAAGATATGAAGTTTACTCTCAGACGAGCATCTTTCAACACAGGAAGTACTGGTTTATTTTCCATAGTAAACGAAACGTTTACTGAAAAAGATTCTTCTACTGATAAGGGTAATGGATTAATTCCAAAACTATCATCGAATCCAATTGAAGCTGTTAGTGGTCAGGCTAAGGTTAAAGTTAATTTAATTAATCACGGAATGCATGACACCGACAACAACGTTGAAATTAAAGGTGTAATTTCTGATATTAATCCAACTAAGCTGAACGGTGCAATTACAAACGCATCAACAACAATCATTTGTGATGATATTTCAAATTTCCCAACTTCTGGTACGGTTAGAATTGATAATGAGCTTATCACATACACTGGAGTTTCTGGAACTACAACACTTACCGGTTGTACTCGCGGAACAGTTAATGGAGACGGAACAAACACAACGGCGGCTGCTCATGATGATGACAGTATTGTTTATCTCTATATGTTTGCTGGTATTCCACTTATTGAAATTAACAAAGTACACAACGCAATTCAAAGTCCAGAGTTAGATAGTTTCATTGTTGCAACAACTGCGTCTGCAACAACCACAACTCGTGGTGGTGGCGAAAATGTTTACTCGACAAAGAACGTTTCTTATGATGTGATACAACCTGCAATTCAGGTTATGGAACTACCCAGCACATCCATTACTGGAAACATTCAAACAACGTCTGGCACTTCACTTAATTCAACTCAGAATTCATTTACACGATTGAGTACGACTAATGCAATCGATCTTCCTCTAAACGAAGATTACTATTTCACTAGTCCAAAGTTAATTTGTTCTCCAATCAATGAATCGGAAGAATTAAATGGTAACAAGTCGTTAAGAATGACTATTTCACTAACTTCTGATAAAGAGAATGTATCTCCTGTTGTTGATGCTCAAAGAATGGTTGCAGTTGCTGTCAGTAACCGTGTTAATGAGATCGATAGTTCAGCAGATGTCAATACGACGTTTACAAACTACAATCCCATGACTTCAGCTAAAGGTGATAATAATGCTGCAATCTATATTACAAAGAAAGTTACACTTGCAAATTCGGGTACAGCTTTAAAAGTAATGTTTGATGCTGTAAATATGGCTGATGCAGATATTCGAGTACTTTATAAAATTCAGAGACTTGATTCCGACGAAAACTTTGACGATATTGAATGGAACTACTTTACTGGATATACAGATTTGGCAGATGGCCTTTCTGAATTGTCAGTTCCTGTTTCTAAAAATATTGATGACTTTAAAGAATATACCTATCTTGCAGGTAAAAAGGTAAATGGGCTTGGAGATCCTCTTGATGAGTTCAATGCGTTTGCAATTAAAATTGTCATGCAGTCATCAAACAGTTCTTATCCTCCATTGATTAAAGACTTTAGAGCTATTGCACTAGCAACATAATATGAAAATAGTTAAAGGTAGAACAGACATTGTAAGAGATCCTAAAACAGGAGCAATAATTAATGTCGATACTGAGGCTCATCGAGCAGCAGTAAATTCTTCTAGAGCTAGACAACAAGCTAAATTACAAATAGAACGAAATAGTAGTGACATAAATAATATAAAAGAAGAATTATCTGAAATTAAAACCATGATGAGACAATTATTAGGGAGTATGAGTAACGATGGCCGATAGAAGTGTAGATACGACAGATACACTAGAAGCGTTTCGCACGACTTTTAATAGTACTGCTGCCGATGTTGGTGACATCGCCGACCTTAATGTTCAGTTTGCTGGAACTCCTAGCGATTTAGTAGAAGGTGTAAACTCTAAAGCTCACTATACAGGTCAAAACACAATTGTTACTGTTGGCACAATTACTACCGGTACTTGGGAAGCAACAGACGTTGGTGTTTCACACGGTGGTACAGGCGCATCAACAGCCGCTGACGCACGTACAAATCTAGGCGTTGCTATTGGCACAGACGTACAAGCCTGGGACGCACAACTAGATGATATCGCAGCTCTAGCCGTAACAGACGGTAACATCATCGTTGGTGATGGAACTAACTGGGTAGCAGAGTCAGGTGCAACAGCAAGAACATCTCTTGGTGTAGCAATTGGTTCTGATGTACAGGCATGGGATGCACAACTAGATGATATCGCAGCTCTAGCCGTAACAGACGGTAACATTATCGTAGGTGACGGTACAAACTGGGTTGCTGAATCAGGTGCAACAGCAAGAGCATCACTAGGACTAACAATTGGTACAGACGTACAGGCATACGACGCTGAACTAGCAGCTATTGCTGGTTTAACATCCGCCGCTGACAAAGGTATCCAATTTACAGGCTCAGGAACAGCCGCAACTTACGACTTAACAGCCGCAGGTAAGGCACTACTTGATGATGCTGATGCAGCCGCTCAATTAGTAACACTAGGCTTAACAGCAACAGCTGCTGAAATTAATACATTAGATGGTATTACTTCATCAACAGCAGAACTAAACATCGTAGATGGCGACACAACAGCAACAGCAACAACACTTGCTGATGCAGATCGTGTTGTAGTAAACGATGGCGGTACAATGGTACAAGTGGCTCTAACAGACTTCGAAACATATTTCGAAACTGCACTAGATACACTAAACAATGTAACATCCGCAAGTTCACTAGCAACAGTTGGTACAATTACATCAGGTACATGGAACGGTACATCAATTGCTGATGCATACGTTGACAATGACCTAACAATTGACGGTGGTACAGTAGATAACACAGTAATTGGTAGTTCAACACCAGCCGCTGGTACATTTACAACACTAACAGCAAACGACCAATTGGTAGTAGCTGCCGGTGCAACAATTACTGGTGACACAACAGGCGAGATTACACTAGCAGTTACAGGTGTAGGCTCACAAACAGCAAACTTAATGACTGTCGAACTTTCCGATGGTACAGATAAGTTTACAATCGCAGCCGACGGTTCAGTCGTAATTGCAGAAGACTTAACACTTGCTTCAGGTGCAACAGTCTCAGCAATACTAGACGAAGACAACATGGTAAGCGATAGCGCAACAGCACTAGCAACACAACAATCTATCAAAGCATACGTAGATACACAAGTTGGTTCTGCTAGTTCTGATTTATCAATGGCAGGCGATTCAGGTACAGATACAGTAACAGTTGGTACAGATACACTTACCTTCTCAGGTGGTACAAACGTCACAACTGCTGTAACTGACAACGAAGTAACAGTAAACCTAGATGCAGACGTCTCTGGTTTAACATCATTAGTAGTTGATGATCTAACAATTGACGGTTCAAGCATCACAAACAGCAGTGGTAACATTACACTTAGCGCCAACGGCGGTTCAGGTGACGTTATCATTACTGGTGACTTAACAGTTAATGGTACAACAACAACAGTTAACTCTACAGTTACAACACTAGATGACCCAATCTTTACATTGGGTGGTGATACAGCACCAGCATCAGACGATAACAAAGACCGTGGTATTGAGTTCCGTTGGCACGATGGCGCAACTGCTAAAGTTGGTTTCTTCGGTTACGATGATTCTTCAAGCAAGTTTACATTCGTTCCTGATGCAACAAACTCTTCAGAAGTTATTAGTGGTACAGCAGGTAACGTAATCTTCGGTAACATTGAAGGTACAATTACAACAGCAACACAAAACAGTATCACAACAATGACTGGCTTAACAACAACTGGTACAATTGCTACTGGTACTTGGGAAGCAACAGACGTTGGCGTAGCACATGGTGGTACAGGTGCTTCAAATGCAGGCGATGCACGTACAAACTTGGGCGTAGCAATTGGTTCTGATGTACAAGCATACGATGCAGCTCTTGACGATATCTCTGGTTTAGCAGTAACAGATGGTAACATCATCGTTGGTGATGGAACTAACTGGGTAGCAGAGTCAGGTGCAACTGCTCGTGCTTCACTAGGCTTAACAATTGGTACAGACGTACAAGCATATGATGCAGAACTAGCCGCATTGGCAGGTCTAACATCAGCCGCTGATGCACTACCATACTTTACTGGTTCAGGTACTGCCGGTGTAACAACAATGACTTCATTTGCCCGTTCAATCTTGGATGACGCAGACGAAGCAACATTTAAGGCAACTGTAAACCTAGAAATTGGTACAGACGTACAAGCCTATGACGCAGAACTAGCCGCTATCGCAGGTCTAACTTCAGCAGCCGATAAAGGTATCCAGTTTACTGGTTCCGGAACAGCCGCAACATATGACCTAACAGCAGCTGGTAAAGCACTTCTAGATGACGCTGATGCAGCCGCGCAAAGAACCACACTTGGTTTAGTGATCGGTACAGACGTACAGGCATATGACGCAGGTCTAGCAGATATCTCTGGTTTAGCAGTAACAGATGGCAACATCATTGTTGGTGATGGAACCAACTGGATTGCTGAATCAGGTGCAACAGCAAGAGCATCACTAGGACTAATAATTGGCACAGATGTACAAGCATATGATGCAGAACTAGCCGCATTGGCAGGTCTAACATCAGCAACCGATAAAGGTATTCAATTCACAGGTTCCGGTACAGCTGCAACCTATGACTTAACTGCAGCAGGTAAGGCACTACTTGATGATGCAGATGCTGCAGCTCAATTAGTAACTTTAGGATTAACAGCGACAGCCGCTGAACTTAATACTCTAGATGGTATTACAGCTACAGTAACAGAACTAAACTACACAGATGGCGTAACAAGTGCCATTCAAACCCAGCTCGATGCAAAAGCTCCTCTTGCAAGTCCGGCGTTTACTGGAACAGCAACAGGTGTAAACTTAACATTAAGTGGTGATCTAACGGTTAATGGTACAACTACCACACTTAATACAACAAACACAGTAGTTAGTGATAATCTAATTGAATTAAACAACGGCGTTGCATCAAATGCAAACGACAGTGGTATTGTTATTGAACGAGGTAGTACTGGTGACAATGCATTTATAGGTTGGGATGAATCAGCCGACGAATTTATATTGGGCACAACCACGGCTACTGGATCCTCAACCGGCGATCTAACAATTACTGCAGCTCCATTAAGTATTAGTGCTTTAACATTAGGTGGTACAGTTATTACTTCAACAGGCGCAGAGTTAAATTATGTTGATGGTGTAACAAGTAATATTCAAACACAATTAGATGCTATAATAAGTAGTCCTTTAGTGGAAAGTCCATCAGGCACATTTACATTAACAGGTGATTTGGTTGTTAGTGGAAACGTTACATCACAATCCGACGAAACTCTAAAAGAAAATATTAAAGAAATAGAAGGCGCTTTAGAAAAAATAACTAAACTTTCTGGTAGAACATTCGTAATGAAATCTGATGAATCTAAAAAAGAAAACATTGGATTTATAGCTCAAGAACTTGAACAACATTTACCTCAGGTAGTATTTACAGATCCTGATGGAATTAAATCAGTATCTTACGGTAATGTTACTGCTATATTAGTAGAGGCTATTAAAGAGTTACATTTAACTGTAGAAGAATTAAAAAATAGGAAATAGCTCCCGTGACATTTAAAACTAGTAGTAAAAGTCTTATTAGTACTGGAGAACCTTTCTTGTGGGGATCTAATGATACTACTACTACACCTTCAAACGAAACTAAGATCACCGCATCAGATGGTGCTACCGGGGATCGTTTTGGTTATACAGTAGCTGTAGGCTCAGGTAGAATTTGTGTTGGTGCTTATGCCGATGATGACAATGCATCAACTACCGGATCAGCTTATATCTTTGATCTTGATGGAACTCAACTGGCCAAGATCACAGCATCAGATAGTGCACTATCTGATCGTTTTGGTTGGTCAGTAGCTGTAAAATGTGGTAGAATTGTTGTTGGAACTCCATATGATGATGACAATGGATCTAATTCAGGATCAGCCTACATCTTTGATCTGGATGGAACTCAACTAGCTAAGATTAAACCATCAGATGGCGCTGCTTCTGATTACTTTGGTTTTTCAGTAGCTGTAGGATCCGGCAGAATTGTTGTTGGTGCTTATGGTGATGATAATGCCAGCAGCGGAGATTTGGCAGGATCAGCATATATCTTTGATCTAGATGGAACTCAACTAGCTAAGATTACAGCAGCAGACGTGTCTGATGCTTTTGACCAATTTGGTCGATCAGTAGCTGTAGGATCCGGTAGAATTGTTGTTGGTGCTTATGGCGATGATGACAATGGATCTTATTCAGGATCAGCCTACATCTTTGATCTAGATGGAACTCAACTAGCTAAGATTAAACCATCAGATGGTGCTACTAATGATTACTTTAGTCGAGGGGCTGTAGCTGTAGGCTCAGGTAGAATTTGTGTTGGCGCTTATAAAGATGACGACAATGGAACTGATTCAGGATCAGCTTATATCTTTGATCTGAATGGAACTCAACTAGCTAAGATCAAAGCATCAGATGGCGCTGCTTCTGATAACTTTGGTTATTCAGTAGCTTTAGGTTCAGGTAGAATTGTTGTTGGTTCTCCTTATGATGACGACAATGGAT
>Ga0070753_1000783_pt1 | contig 18515 bp, 3 predicted proteins | sample VirMetDEL_Aug_31_FD_77441 | JGI IMG/M metagenome (GOLD analysis project Ga0070753, IMG submission 77441) | Aqueous microbial communities from the Delaware River and Bay under freshwater to marine salinity gradient to study organic matter... | ecosystem: Environmental > Aquatic > Marine > Coastal ... | reverse complement strand
TCTCAAAACTTTAGGTGTTAACGGTGATAGTGAAGATACACTCATGGATCTCATGGGGTATCTGACACTGTTTATGGTTGCTGTTAACAGAGAGAAACAATAGGAAAATTGGGGGTCGGCTTTTGCCACCCCCTTTTTAAGGCCTTACTTGTTAAGCATGTAATAGCTAGATGCTTCTTCTGGGTCAGCGGATTTGAATACCCCGCTGGCTATTGGGAATACATCTAAGAATTCCTTCACCCATTTAGCATCCCCCCTTTTAAACATCCCTGCATTTCGTTGATAAAATACATCTTCGTATGGGGTTACTCCTGCCCAGTATCCCAGGTGTCTTTGAGTAGCAGTTGTGAGCTCCCAGGAATCTCTAATCAATCTTGATGCAGCTGTTGGGTTTTCCACGATTCGGATAAACTCAAACGGATCTGTAAATGCACTTAATTCTGTCTGCAATCTATACGCTTGATAGATTAGGAAGTGTGCTGCGTAGTTATCATAGTCATCATCGTCATCCATTGCAGCCCCAAGTGCACTTGTTAATGCTCCGAGCATAGTGATGTATACTTGTTCATGCCAGAATCGACGAAGGTTTTGTTTTTGCAATGCATTGTCCCCCTCCTTAGATACGGGAGATAATGTCCTTGCGATTCCTTTGAGATCTCCTTTCAGAAGCATTGCCCAGCTAGCACTAAGAGCGTTTGCTGCTGTTTGATAATAACCTTCAGTGACAGCTTGTAGTTCTACATCTAAGTGATAGCCCCCAGATCTGTGCCCAAAACGCTTTCTATATGCAGGGTTGAGGTATTTACGGAACAACATTAACAACCTTGTTCTATTGTCTCTTTCTGCTACTGTCTTATCGAACTGCCCCTTTAGCTGGTTGGTTCTTTTGATTACCCCGTGCAGTTTATTTGTAAATGCCCCAATCTCTTTCTTCCCAAAGTTTGCTACATCTTTATTTACTACGAGTCTCCCTTTCTTATTGACCTCAAGTATGTCCCAAAGATTTGCTGGATCTCCTTTTGCATTGGTTATTGTTTTCCCGTTCTTATCTACGAACTTCCCCTCCATAGCATACGCCATAGCCAGCATCTTTTCCGCAGTCGTTGTCCATTCTGCGCTTCTTTGTAGTGCAAACGCAGCATCAAAACCTACAAACTTTTTAACAGCTGTGCCTGCAGTCTTTTCAAATGCACCCCCAAACTCTTGGAGAGCATCAAACATCTCCATCATCTTGTTGAGCTTGCTCTGTTTATTAAACTTAGCCCTAGCTCCCTGTTCAGACATACTAGTATAGACTACACCTCGTGCTTTTAACAAGTTCTCTTTACTGTAGAATGCCCCAGCCCAGGCCTCGTTTGCATTCATTACACTATCAATAGTAAGCTGGTTTGTAGCCTGCAATACGTTACCCCCAAGTCTAGCAAGTGCTGTAATAGCTGATGCTTGTCCTACAAGTTTACTTGTGGAGAGCTTTCCTGCTATCGTAGATTTTGCATCTCCTGAAATGCTCTTCCCATAAATGACATTGTCTATAAAGCTCTCTAGCTGTTTGTATGAGTTAGTGTCTTTCCCCTTCTTTCTTTTCTCTAACTTGTACCCCAGCTTCTGTGCAGTCCTATCCAAAACATAGTTCCCAGACTCTGTCATTTCCAACACATCTCTACTTGCAATGGCGTCGTGCATGATAGTAACTACCCCAGCCATCTTAGCCTTTGCTTCATACCGGTTAGCCATATCTACAAACTTGATCAGACTGTTAATTACATCTTTAGATACTTCATTGGCATTAACTACATTAGTAAAGTATCTAGGCACAAACTTTGTCTTTTCTCCGTTGGCATCCAGCAACTCCCCAAACTCTGTGTCTGTTTCTTGCAGTAGAAATGAATCACTGAACATATCTACCAATGCTGACTTACCGCCTCTAATCATGTTGTCATTGTCTCGCATCTTATCATATGCAGACTTACGTATAGATGGGAGAATGTAAGAGAAGCTATCCCAAGAGTTTTGTCGTAATGCCCCAAGTCCTAGTTTTTTCTGATGCGTTTTGTATGTCTCTAAAACAACATCATAGAATTCTTTTGCCTCTGCGGGCATATTTTTAAACTTAGAATTAATGTAACTGTCATTGGGTCGAGTCATTCTTCCCACAATCTGGTACCCATCTTTAGTTAAGCGGTACACTTTTTTTATCTCTAAGTCTAGTGCATGGTATTGATAGCTAAGTTCTTTACCCTCATGTTCTTTCCCTTCCTTAAATGCCTTAAATCTAGCCTGGTCTAGTAAATCTCTCTCTCGTATCATCCCATCCACCATTTCCTGTGCTCCTTTTATTGGGGTAGTATTCTCAGCATGCCACTTCCCAACTGCAGCATTGTATGCTTTCCCTTCTGGGGATGCAAAGAAATCATCTATTTGTGATGGGTCATTTTCTGGATACCCAAACTGTTCTTTAAACTGTTTGTATGCTGCAGCCTTTTTTTCATTGAATTTATTCATGTCGTACGGCTGCACAAATGATAGGACAGGTACGGTTATTATGTTTCCTTCATTATCTCTTTTGGATACTTGTACAACCTCTATGATGTCTTCAAACAATTTATCAGGACGATCCTCGCTGGCTCCCTTCCAGTTACGAAACTTCTTAAATGGTTGTTCTAGTTCGTACTTTGTATCTATTGTTTTATTGTGTGCGTCGAGTAGCTCAGTCTTAATCACTGTTGCAAACAATTGCAGATTGAGCTCAGAGCTATAGACTAGTGGATCTGTGTACAAAGACCCAAAGCTAGCATCTTGGTGAGTTTCTCGCAGTTCTTTGATTATAGACTCTCTCCCAACAATCTGTTCTTTAAGCTGAGCAATATTAAGCTCAATCAATCGACGTCTTCTCTCGTCACTATTTCTAAATATCCCAGTCTCTTTTATAATCTTACGGTATCTAGGGTCAAACCTTTTTAACCCTTGCATGGGGACAGCATAGTTTTGATCTTGCAGTGCTTTTTCTAACCTCTCAATTGTTGAGTACAACCCTTCATTGAACTCATTTGGTACGTACTGATTGAGTAGATCTGCGTGTATGGGTATTGCAACCTCTAAGTATCTATCATTTAACTCATCCATCTCAGCAATGGCGATTTGCAGATTATCTACCATCTCATCTTTAATCCCCAAGTCATCCTGCATTTTCACAAGTTTGTTTTGCAGCAAACTAATTACAGATAGGTCTTTGTTTTCTTTATTGTAGAATGAGTCTAGTGTTTGTTTAAGATCTGAGATGTTCTGCAGTATGGACATCCTATCCTCATTGGATGCATTCTTGTACATAACTGCATACTCATCCTCAATTTTATCCATTAACAGATTGGCTCTGTACGTTAAGTTGTATACGTAGTCTACGTAGTCATAGAACGATGATACTTGTTCATGTCCCTGCTTTATCTTACGCAGCTTAGACTTTAACAGCGCAAGCTCTCGGATCTTTGACTTTACTTTCTTCTCCTGTGGAAGTCGCTCAAGTCGTTCTATTTGCTTCTCTAGATTGGTTACCAACTGCTGTGTTACAGTGTCTACTTTGATCTTTCTGCTAAACGCTTCACTAATAAGAGGATCTATTTCGTCCTCTGCTTGTTGTATACGCTCAATTCGAGAGCCCTTTGATGATATATTCTTGAGGTTGTTGTCCGGGTATAAGAGTGCAAGCGTGTTGTCGTCTACAGCTACTCTCATATTTTCTCCTTCCTCTGTAAATCGCAGCAAGTCAGAGGTTACCCCAAAAAAGCTCCTAGCAGTTTCGTTGACTGCACGTAAATCTGCAAGTACCCCAGCGTCAAGTGTTTTGTACAACGTGTCCCCATCCTTAAATACAAGACCTTTAGATTCTAGTATATCTGCAATCTTCTTAGGGTCTCTTGCCTCCCCAGGAGTGTCCTCTACATAGAAAAAAACATCATTAAGTAGGGCGCTCTCTACTCCCCCTATTCTGTAGCTACAACTCATGATTGGCAGGTTTTATCTATGTTGTTAGTGTCCTTAGGTTGGATTATGTCCGGGGTTAACTTCATGACATTCAGTACCTGAGAAGAAGTTATACCTTGTCTTGATTGTAAATTTACTTCTTTTACTTTCCCAGACCCAGTTTTTACTCTAACTATTCTGGCCCCATTTGCAGCACTCCAGAAACTGTCAGATACAATCTCCCCATTATTATCACGCAAATTGAGTTCTAATAGTTTACCGTTTATTCCCAGAGATTGTATTTTGTAGTATGCCCCGTCTTTGTATTCGTACACAGACACTTTATCTACCCCAGCTTTGTAGTCTGCTACAGTTGCGTATCGTGCAGGTTGCCCTTCTACTGGTGTACGTGCCGCCATAATTAATGTAGATTTATTTACAGGTGCGAATGATCTACTCATTCTAGGAACCAGTGGTCTGCCCCCTATTGTGGCGGCACCGTAGTTCTGCATAAACCCAAATGTAAAGTCTTCGAAGTAAGTCTCATCGTTTCGTATCTTCTCTGACTCTTCTCTAACGTATTGCATCAATGATTTCCCATTAGCATCTTTAACATTTAGGAAAAACTCTACCGGGATAGAGTTGTAGTATGATCCGTAAGATGGGGAGAAGCCTGTATGTACTATAGAGTTTAGTATTAGTCGCTTTGCAAGATTAGAAACCTCTGGATTTGTGGATTCAAGTAAGCTATTAAAGTCACGCCTAACTTGCTCTCTAGCTGCAGGAGTCATCTTCTCTGTATTTTCTATAGTAATACCCCAAACCCTATTAACAGGATCTGAGTAACCAACACCCTCTACAATCTTTGCAAGCATTGTATTATCTGCAAGCTCAGGATTGTTAGCAATCACCTCTTTAACCTGTGTATACAAGTTGTTATTAGGGTCAAGCAGCATGTCTTTAACCACACGCTTACTTAGAATCTCCCCAAGCGGGGAACCATCTTTTGTAATCATGTGGTAGAACAATGCTCTATTTATGTACCTGTGCTCCTGTGCAGATATTCTATCCTTACCTGTGATGTTTTTGAAGTGTTGTTTAAACCCACGCACACCTTGTGTACCTGCTAAAAACAGCTGAGAGTTTACCTCCATAGATTTCTTGAACATGTTGAAGTAAGCCCTAGATATCTTGTATGCTGGTCCTTCAAGTATCTTTTGTACTTGTGTGTACCCTACAATATTTCTTTCTCCCCCGCGCTTGTAGTTGTCCAGTGTGTCAAGATATGCTTCTACTTCTGCCAGATCTCCCATGCTGTCTAGATTGTCAGAAGCAATAACCTCATAAAATTGTGATAAGCTATTACCTGCAAAGTGTGCATGTGCAAATGCTACAAATGCTTCTTGTGCTTCTTGACTAGTTCTGTCCTGGTTCTTTGTTATCTCTCTGAGACCTTCTGTAGTGAGTGCTGCAGGAGTTAGATCCTCTTCAAAGTTCTTTATTGCAGAGAAGTCTTTTTTAGTAACACCCATTTCGTTTTCTTTTGCTATCTCAAAGAATGCGGTAGTATCATTCTCTCCACGCTTTATTCTACGGCGCTCCACAAAGTCCCTAACAAGAGGAGTGGTCATTAGTGCTACAACATCTGCATCTTCAAAACCTATACTTTTCAGGTATACAGTAGCATTGAGGGTTTGCTCATTATCATTCAGGGTGTTGTGTATCAAACCTTTAGCTGCATCAAGTGCTGCAGATAACCTCTCTACTATCCCATCTAATGTTCTCTCTCCACTAAAGGGGGATATCATACTAATTTCATTTAGTATCTTCCCGTTCAATACAAAGTGCTTTGATGGGTGTACTATTGTTCCAGTGTTTGTATACTCTGTCCCAGTTACATCATACTGTGATGCAACAGCTGCAATATTCCATCCAGCAATTGCATTAGCATATCCCCCAACAAGTGTAGCGGCACTTTTGTAGTTAGATTCCATCTTGACTTCTACCAGCGGGTTGTCAAATGCTTTAGACCCATCCCTCTTGTAGAGTGGATCTTGTGCAAGTGCATCCAGCGTGTCTTGCGTAAGAGGCTTGAATAAGTATGGGGCAGTATGCTTGCTTCTGAGTACTCCTTCCACCAAGTCAAGTAGTTCGTTCTTTTGTTGTTCAAGCTTAGTCTTTGGGTTCTCTTTTCTGAACAACCCAAACAGCTTATCAATATCAAAGTCAGATCCAGTCTGTATTGTAATCCCACCTGGGACAATAACACTCTTAGAGTATCCTCGTGGAAGGATGCCTACAACTTTAACTGGGACACTAGAAGAATAGTCTTGGTTAGGGATACGGTACATTACACCAGTATACCCTACCTTAATCCCTAATCTATCTGCAATGTCTTGAGATATCATTACCTCTGCTGGTATTACTTCCCCATCATCAGTAAGGTCTAAGTGTCTCAGTTCTCTTATCTCCCCATCTATATTCCACTTACCTGTAGCTGCAACTTGTACAAGCTCTCTACCAGGCATCTTAACAGTGTATACATTGGACTTGAACAAAGAGAATATCAAGTTCTGGTATTCTTGGTACACTGGGAATTCTGTTGGGACATTAAACCCAAACTGACTTTCCTCCAAGTCTTGTACAATCCTGAACTGTTTATCTAGATTAGAGTCAATTTTGTTATTCTTTATTGCGTTGTCATAAATTAATTCACGTACACGCTGCAAGAATGCAAGTCGTAGCTCCCTGTTTCCTATATCCTTAGATAGCTTTGTCCACCCTATCTCGTCTGACAGTTTCTTGTATTGTGCATCTATTATTTGCTCATGCAGTTCATGGTATTTCTCTACAAGATCTTTCCCAGATATCTTTTCCCCGGATGGGAGAGTATACATCTCGTTCTCTTTAACCATGGTTGGGATGGTCTTACGAATCTGACGATTCATCTTAGCTTCCATGTCTTTTTTGTTGTTTATTATCTGCGGCATAAACAATGAAGATCCCTTCATCTCTCTTGCCTGCAGCCCATCAAACATGCTCTCCCCAAGCTCTTGGTTGACTTTAAATAGCTGTCCCTTAAATCCTTTCTTTGCAGACTCTGTATTGATGATGTCAATGTTGTCCGTCATCATCTTATTGTACATAGCCTCTAGTGTTGGGTTACCTGCAACTAACTCTTTAGTAAGAACAACATAAGAGTTTTTCTGCATGTCTACATTGAGAACCCCGTTGTCTATCAGTCGTTGTTCTGCGTAGAACTTATATGCGGGAGTGTACTTTGCTTTCCACTCTCCTCCTTTCAGATATTCTTCAAACCACACATCATCTGCCGGTGTCCATCTCCCAAGTCCTTGTTCTATATATCTGAACATATTAGGAGATATGTAAGCTTGTGCATCTGTGTGATCTACATCATCATTATTTCTATACGGAGCAGCAAGGTTTTCTGCTAATAGTTCAGCTTCTTCAGCGGTGTACCCAAGCTCTGTGTAATAGTTTAGGAACATTTTTTTTATCCTTCCAGCAATCTCATCATGGAAAGGATCAGTGTTATTTATTTTCTGAATGCTAGCCTCTTTAATGATTGTAGGCATCCCGTACTCAAGATCAGCTGCAAACTCTCCTCGAAGCATCAACTTAGTTCCAGGTGTGTTTAGTAGACCCATACGCTTATAGAATGCAGCAACGTCTGCAAATTGTGATACACCACCACGGAACATTTGTGCCATCTCTACACGAGATACCAAATCAGTTATCATGTATGAATCTATCATCTCACTGAGAGATCCATACTTACGATGGCTGTCATCTATTCTAGAATCTGCAGGAAGAACATATTCCCCTTCCTCAACCTTAATGATGTTGTACTTCGTAAGCTCTTGAACAAGCTCAGCCTTATACTCAGACATAGTAGTCTCGATGTATTGTCTCACTTGTCTATTTACCTCATCCCTAAATGCTTGATATTCAGGAGCGTTAGGATTATCCATTGCGTCTCTAACTACCTTTGACAGTCTCCCACCTTTTATTGTTCTGTCCTGCATCCCCATCATGTGGAATCCTCCGTTGTACTTATTAGCCAGTTTTGGGTTTTCAGATAATCGAACTAGGTCTCGCAGGAATATGTTTTTAATCATAGCCTGTCCAGACATTGCAGGAATACCCGCTGCTTGTACAGACTTACTAGATATATCCCCAAACTTAGGAACTTTTAAGAAGTCCATTCTACCTCTTGTCTCCTGCACGGGAAGTGGAATGTACGAGTAGTTCTGTCCTTGATTTAAGAACATGTTTAGCCTAAGAATAAGACTGTCTCGTTCTGATATTTTATTGTACTCTAGATTCTCATCCTCAAGCGCCACTTCGTTTTGCAGAGTATCTAATGCAAAGCTTTCTATCTCAAAGTTCTCATTCTCAATTAAATAGAGCATAAGGGCTCTAGCTTTTGTATCCCCCATTCTAAGTGATGGGTCTTGCAGCATGAGATTATACAGCTCTGAGTCTCTTCCCTTTTGCAGATCAGCCAAGGTCTCGGAGAATATGGTTGGGAGGTTGTATGGGTAGATAGTCTTTCCCTTCCCGTTAACATATGCTATTGCAATAGGGAGTGAGAAGTTTGCTGCAACCTCAGCAAGTTCCTTGAGTGTAGATCCCTCAGACACAAACGGGTTAACTACAGACTCTCTAAGCTTTATGCCTGTAACGACCCCACCCTCTCTATTTACACTTAATACTTTACTCACGAAGCTGTTTACTATTTTGTTGTACAGCTTTTGAGTTTCCTGGTTTTCCCCGTTATCGTGCTTATTTAAGTATGTGCGAAGTCTGTTCCCTGCTTCTGCTTTTGTCTTGGCCATACCCAAGCTCATGTACCACATGAGATCGTTGATGGCAGTAGCTCTGTCTTCTACAGTCTTAGCTGCATTGTATGCACGTACAGCATCTCTAATATGCTCTAAGCGCTCTTTCCCATCAACGACATTGTTGTGGAACCTTAAGCTCCCATCTTCATTTTCTGCAAGTACTGCAGTCTCCCTATTAACTACAGTAGTCTGTGTGCTCTCATTCTTCCAAGTAGTAGCCCACCCAATAGCAGCACTCTTACGGTCAGAGTTAATGGCTTTAACTACCATAACATCTTCCAGCTTCTCTTCTTGTATTATGCGCTGCTCTGAGTATGTCTTAGTCAAGAAACTTCTAATGGCTGCTGCTTCTTGTGGACTTGGATTACTGCTCAGGTATTTAGCTAAGGGCTTAAGTACATCAAAGTTCTCTGCTGCAGCTTGGATGTTTCCAAGGATCTCTTCGTATGACTGCGCTCCCTTAGTTGTAGCAACTGCCGCGCGCATCATGTCTTCTATATCTGCGTAAGTATACAACCCAAGGTCATTGGGTTTATCTTTTGCAAGCTGAGAAAACAAACGTCTAACTTCTTGGCTCTGAGTTTTTATAGGGTCTACCTCAAAGTGAGATATGTCATAAACCTTATCGTAGTTAGTTTCTTCTTGTTGTGCAAGACCCTCTTCTGTATTCTCTAATGTTATTCGTGCCTGCGAGTATCCCTTGACCTTGTACCCATATCTGCGCAAGTCTATTATTACAGCTTCTCTCCACCCGAATTTATCTACGTTACCTAGATTGTCTTGAACATCAAACCAGTTATTCCATATATCATAGAATATTTTAGCTGTAGACTTTACTCCAGTAACATCTTTCTGGAATACGGATGTTGGGAGTGCTCCCTCAATTCTAGCCTGCAGAGGAACCCCAAGAATAATACTATACTTAGATGCTACCTTTCCACGCTCTTCTTTAGTCTTAGCATTTACAAATGCCTGCAGTGCTTCTTCACTTAAGTATTCCCCTTGGGCTGTAGTCATAGAATGCTGCAAGAAGAAGTCTGCAAGATCCCCTTTCCTTTTTGTGCTAGGCTTCCCAAGTAATTGTTCTGCAAGAACTTTATCTGCAAAGTTGTATTCTTCATTTGCATCCTGCATCTCACCCCACTTCTTAATAAATATGGAGGATATGCTATCTACTACTTGCTTCTGTACCTCATAGTTAGGGATAGATGATACAAGTCTGTATGCAGTAGTATTTGCAAATCGCTCAGCACTGCGCTCATACTTCTTAGGTATCTTGTTTGCTTCGATTAATGAGAAGAACTGCTCTACCCCTACTGGGTTTACGAACAAAGCTTTGATGTAGTTCCATAAGTCACTAAAGAACTTACGAATCTTACCTGGGAGAGACTTTGCAGTTTCTTGTGCAGTAAATACATAGTCACGGAAGTCCTCAGCCATTGCCTCTTCAAGCTCAAGCTCTGTAGCTTTCGGGAGATTGTATTTCTTTCTAGCTTCTCTGTACAGTGCTTGTCTTTGCTTCTCGCTAAGTGCTGTACGGAATGCATAGTGGAATGCTTCGTGGTATTCAGTCCCAACCTCAGCGTTATTCCACAAATAGACCATGGCATTTTTCATATAACCATGTGCAACAAGTCCTCCTACTTCTTGTGCAGTATCATAAAACTCTACAGGTATACCTCTGTCTTCTAACCACTTAGTGGCTTGTTGTCTGTTGAGCTTTTGCTTACCCTCTTCTGCAAGCCTAAACGGGGGCTCTACATTGTCAGCAGCATCATTTACATCTTGTTGCTCTTTGGTAACAGGAGTGGTCTCTGTAGCTTTCCATTCTTTACTTGCTTTAACTTTATCTACTGCAGCTTGATACTCTTCCGCTGTTTCAAAGGCCTCAGGGTCTGGGAGCAACGATGCTCGTATTGATGCTAGCTCTGCTTCAGAAGCGTCTCTATCTCCGGACTCAGCTCTTCTTTCAGCCTCTTCCATTTGAGCTTGTAGTGCAGCAACCTCTTCCGCAGTCTCAACCCCAAACACTTCTTTAATACTGCTTCCGCCTGTATTTGGGTCTTGTTCAGCAAGAAACTTTTCTATTGCATCAGTTGGGTCTGGTTGCTCTGCTTTTCTAGCAGCTGCAGCTTGATCAAATGCTGCTTGAGCGTCAACACTATTAGGGACAAGAGCACTGACTGGGGCAGTTTGTGCAGTTACTTTCTTCCCATCTACCTTAAGCTGTGCAGTATCAAATACAAGATTAATTCCGTTAAACAAACCCCCATTTACACGCACAAGGTCTGTAGAGATAACACCCTTATATCCGAGAGCTCTATCAGATGCACCAGTATCATGTGGAGTGTTAGCCAGCTCTTGGAAGTAGCTTGGGTCAGCCTGCATAGCATCAATGCTGACTTGTCTAAATTTATTAGCCAATACAAGTGCGAGATTGTCCACAAAGCTGTCTATGAATTGTGCTACTTGATCTCCCTTGAGCACATTAAACCCAACACCACGTGTGGTTACTCGTTGTTCTTCGTCTATACTTACTTCTTGTACTAAGTTACCCACTACACCTTTGTACTCGTCCTTCCCTATCAAATCCTTAGATGTGATCTCACCTCTTACAAGCTTCCCAAGTATCTCACTGTTTATAGATGCAATAAAGAAAGAGTTAGGATCTGTTGATGCAGAGGTTGGGATTGGGATAGCAACCCTAATAACACGTGCAGATGTGCCTGGGATGAATCTATCTTCTACAGCCAAGTATGTATTAGAGTCTGCCTCTGAATATGCTGCAGGTACAAGCTCGTTCAAACCAACAAGATTTACAAGCTCTTCAAATGCTTCGTTAGACAAATCAGTCAGAAGCTCTAGTGCTCTTTCCTGCTCTGATTGATTAAGCTTAGCCGTTTGCAGTACAGCATATCTCCACTTGTTGTTAGAGTCTTTAAAGAATGCTACAGTCTGACCATACTTTAATTTCTCTGATGCCTCATACGCTTTATTCTTAAGTGCTGCACTCTCTGTAGGGGACATATCCTTAAGATTCCCAATACGTATAGACTTCTGTGTTGCAGATTCTTTGTCGTAAACTACAACCCCAATTGGGACATCCCCAATAACATCAAGCACATTAGAGAGGAATGGGACAGAGGTCCCATCTTCTAATTGCACTCGTGCATTATTAAAATTGTTAAGCTGCTTACTCCCAATAGTTATTGTTACAGGCTTACCTTCTTCCCCCTTTTGATACTCCTCAAATACAGTTTTACGTAGTGCACTGTTATTTGCAGCAAGTATCCCAATAATCCCTTTCCCAGGAACTTTTACATAAATAGGTATATGCTCTGCTTGATTAGCATACTGTGGGTTATTTCTATTCTCTAACCACCAAGCATCTTCAACTACTACAAGCTCTACTTCAGTGCCTGCAGTTACTTGGTCAGTATCTAGTAAGTCAGGTCTGTCAATAACAGGCTGACCATTAACTGTACGAAGTGCATGTAGATCTGTAGGTGTAGGTTGCCCTGTAGAACTAACAAGTACTTTCTTGTTACCCTCTTCCCCAATTAAGAATACTTCTCTATTACCTTGGTGTGTGGTAAACAAAGCATCTGCAGTGTTAGATGTTGCAGTGGTGGGTGATGGAGCTCCAGGATCTTGTTGTGTTCCTTTTTGTGGTTGTGTCCCAGCAAGCTTATCCCTAGTTTGATTTCTTCTCTCCCTATCCCTGTTTGCAGCTTTCTTACGAGATTCTGTTATAGGATCTACAAGAGGTTCTTCCTGCGTTCTAGTTTTTAGATACTCTTCTCTGTTTGCCTCCTGTAGCGGGGTAAGGTCTTTTAATGCAACTACCTCACTCCTCTTCATTGTATCCCAGTTCTTCCGGGCATTTACAACTTCTAGATCTCGCCTTCTTACTTCCTCATTTACTTTTTCTATAGCTGCATCTGATACACCTGCTTCTCTTAACCCGGCAACTTTAGCATCAAGGTCTGCCCCAGACATGGTTTCAGATATTGCATCCTCTGCCATCTGGTCAATCTTTTGCTGACGTGCTATGGTTTCTACAAGCTTTGCTCTAGATAATGCTAAGTCCCTTGCTTCAGGGTCACGCATCAAATTACGCAGTGCAGTAGCTGCATTGTCTTTCTGAGCAATAAGACTTTGAAGCTCTACTACTTCTTTTCTAAATGCAATTAACTCTTCTGGGGATAGTTGCTGAGCTGCTTCCCCCAGTAGGTTATTTAAGTTTTCTACTAGCTTTGGGCCTGAGATAAGTTTTGTTCCTTCCTCATCCACTTTCCCAAATCGACTACGTGCATATCTACGCAGTCTATCCTTCATATTGACTCTACGAACCCTCCCATCTTTTTGAGTAACATCTATAACTAAGTCTGACCCGGGGAACAACTCTTCTACGGTGTTTAACTTGTTTAATATGGCGCCATCCACCATCTTCAATGTCCCAAGCTCTTGTTTCAGATAGTTCTTATAGGTGTTCTCGTCTTTTATCATGTCCTTCTCCTGCTGCTTTTGTTCCTTTGACATAAACAGCCTAGCCGCTCCTCTTGTAGCGTTAGTGGTGAACATGTTATCTATAAACTCAGAAGATCGTTCTATCTCTTCTGCTGACTCAATCAAGTTATTTATAACCTGATTCTTATCTACTTTGGCATCGGGCTCATACCCGAACAATTGCTTAAACTCTGCATCACTAAGGTCTTTAGTGTCCTGCATCATCTCTTTAAACATATCAATACTCCCAGCATTAATATGTGAAAGTACTTGTGCAGCTCGTAGCCTATCTTGATAGTAATTGTAAAGCTCTTCGTTTCCTGTTTTTTGAGCTTCCTCCATTGCCTCTACCATGCTAGACATGACAGAACCATCTTCACTACGTGCAGCTATATTGTAAAATGCAGGGCTATCAAAAAGAGTTTTTTGTATATCTCTCTTCTCCCTAGCTGCTTGACTTTGCCTGTAGTTGCTTGTCCCGCTCCCAAATAAACCAACAAGTGACCCAATAATAAATTGCTCTCTTGATTCTGGGTTAGAGAATGTTTCTAAAGCCTTACCCCCAATAAGAGGTGCAGCATCTTTGAGTGTATTTAGCCTGTTAGATGCAAGAAGTGATTCTGCTAGGTCCCCAAGTCCCGCATCTTTTAATTTAGCTAGCTCATACTCAGCCATACTTTCTTGTATAGCGTATTGCGCTGCTTCTTCTGATCCTTCTGTAAGTGCAGTCTTTAAGAACGGGGCGGAGTATCTCCCAGCTTGTGCAACTTGTCGTATTCCTACAGGGAGAGTAGATAGTTTATCTACAACATTTCCCATATTTGCTGCCTTCTCTGCTCCAGTAGTTGGGCGCAACCAGGAAGATGCTACCTTGTTTTTATTGAACGGTCGGAGCAATCCTCTAAATGTTATTGAGTTACTTAGAGTGAGCACAGCAAGGTTCCCATAAAATGCAGCAGCCTCAGCTTCTTGTGCTTGCAGCTTAAGTTGTTGTATCTCTTCCGTTGTTAATGGTCCTATCCCAAGGAATGCTTTTTCTGCTTGTGCTTCTTCTAGGAGTCTTTCGTATGTAATCTTCCCAGTCTCCATAGCCTCTAGTGCAGATTCTCCCATGGCAGAATATACAGATGCTTCTAGATATGCCGCACCTCCCCCGACTTTAGATAAGAAGTTTTTAGTGTTCCTATATGTCTTTACTGCATCCGCAACTGACTTCCCAGATGCAAGAGTTTTTCCTGCTCTCCATGCAGCAAGTCCTCTACTAAGTCCTGCGGCTTTACCAGCTGACCCAAGAACTCCTACACCGCCTGTGGCATACAAGCTTGCAGCTGTACCTAAAAAGAATCCTAACCCATCAGCAAACTTATCAGTCAAGAAGTTCATGGTTAACATACCCCCAAGAGTCCCTTGTTTAGCAAGTTCTTCTTGAGTGTAGTAGTGAGGCATAGTTTTACGAATGCTTTCTCTCCAGTCTTCTGTATCTAAGAATGTCCCCTTAAGACTTTGTTGTATCTTTCTTTGAGAATTAGCTAAGCTTCTTTCTGCAAGCGGGGTAGTGTAATCAAATACAAAGTCTGCAAGACCGGCTAACCCTGTGAATGTGTTTGCAAATGATGCCCCTGCAGTAACACCCATCTTTGTCAGACCTCTCCCAAACTTTTCTAGATTGCCCTGACGTTGAGCACGTATTTCATTGTAGTCTACAGGAGAAGGGGATACTCCTATGTTGTAATCCCCATACCTAGAGAAATCACCTGTTGTTGCTGCAAATGCTCTAACCCCAGTTCCTTGTTGCCCTGCACGTGCGTATGTTTTAGGGGTTTCTATCTCAGGAAGACCCGTGATTGGGTTAATAGTAGTTTTTACTTCTAGCCCAGTGATAGGGTCTATCTTAGGATCGTTAGCCATTTAGTTTACTTGGGTTGCTTTAAGTTGATTGTATCTCTCGACGAATTCCTCTTGGCTAAGTTCAGCCACATTATCGTCTACCCCACCTCCGGTGGAAGTTACAATAACTCTATCAATTCCTGCAATTACTTCTACGTCATCTCCCACAGTTTGAACTTTTGGGATGATATTAATTTCAATATCTCTCCCAGCTATGCTCTCTCGCATAATAACTCCTCTAGTCTCAGACCAACTGCCTGGGTGATTCAAAGCGAGTCCTAGTGCATTATTAATGAGTGCTGCACCTGGGGTAGTCGCATTTGTTATCATAGGACCAAATTCTGGGAAGAAGTCTAACACTGCATCAGAGTAAGGAACAACTACTGTGCTTGGGAGCTCTGCCCCAGTTGGGGCTCCAGATATCTTCTTAACATTCAAGACCAAAGCTGGTACTACTCCACTAGGTGATACTGTTGTAGTGTAGTCTACATCTTTTATCTCTGCGTATTGTAGATTCTCCCCAAACAAGTCTGCAATTGTTCTTGCTTCTTTATTCATAGAATCTCTTGTTGGGACAATGCCTATGTTCCCTAAGTTTTGAAGAGCGTATCCCTTCATTGCCTTGTTTAGAGCATTAGACTTAGTTCCTTTTTGATCATCCCCAAGAGCGATGTTAGTTACCCCAAAGCTATAACTTGGGGCAGATCTTTGCTCTAAATCTTCAGTTGACGCAGTTCTTGCGTTTCGTATGCTATTGTACAGTTGAGAGCCCAGTGCTTGTCCTTCTTCAGACATCTTATCTGTGCGTTGTTGGATTCCGCTTTTTTGTCCTCTAGGTGCCCCATCGTATGTTACACCTACTCTACCTGCAATAGCTATAAGCTCCCTTGCATTAGCATCATCGACCCCAAGAGTTTGTTGTACCATCTCTGAGAGCATAGATATTTTATCTACTCCTGCATCACGCAACGTGTCATTAATCCAACCTGCATTTGCCTTGTCTACAATATTCTTAACAAGAACAATATTAGCAGCCTCTCTTGATCCCTGTGTTGGGGCTTGACCTGGTTGTACAATTATTGTATTAGACTCCTCGTCATATGTATAGTTAGCATCTAACGCTACACTGTTCATATAGTCTGGGAGTCCGTCTGCTACTACATTTCTGCTAGTAGCAAAGTCTGACATTATATTTACAACCGCTGTTTCAGCAAAGTCCCCATAAGAGTTTCTGAGCATCTGCTGCCCCATCTGTATATCAGCTTGATAGTAATCGTATGCTCTCTTTGCAGATGCTATGTTCTCTCTAACAGTAGCAGCATCCGCATTAGGATCAGCTAGAAGTGCTGCTTGTACAAGTTGCTCTACCCCTTCAGACCCAGACAAAGCAGAGTTTATGTATTCAAACATTATCGCTTGTGGTACATTGTTCATTTGTAATCCCTCTGCAAGAGATGGAACCATTTCAAGTAATGTCTCTACACCCACAGCCTGTTGCTGTCTAGCTGTTGTCATACTTTGCTGGACACTTTCAGTTGTAATATTACCCGCTTCGTCTGCAACAGAAGGGTTAGTTAAGATATGTTCTTGCCCAGGAAGTACTGGTTGGTATGCCCCAAGCTGTGTTTCCTCCATACGCTTAGTTAGAGCATCATCATACTTCATAGAAAACTTACCTCCGTATGCACTAGGCTGTCTTGTTGCTACAGCTGTACTGAGGTAGTTAGATGCTTCTTTATTGTACGCAATAGATTGTGCTGCTCGTCTTTTTGCCCCTACAGATCCTGTGCGAAGTATCTTTTCTACTTCTGCTGCACCAGCATCTTCCTCCGCATCTCTTAGGTACTGTGCTTGTCCTGCAAGAATAGCATCTAATGACTGCTCATCTAAGTCCATTGTTGCAAAATCAGAAGACTGCGTCATGTATGCTTGTACATCAGGCCTTCTCAGTATGTTTTGTGTAACAGCCATCACAGCTTCTTGAGGAACAAACTCTACAATCTGCCCTTTATTAGTGACAGCAAATTGCATCCCATTTACTGTTTCGTACTTAATAACCTCATCCCCACCGCGTTTTACTTCTGGGATTTTATTGAGGGCATCAAGTATCTCATTTTGTATGTCTACATACTGTGCTATTGGGGTACTAGAGTAGTAGCTATCTCGTTTTACTCTTCCTGCATCATCAAACTGAATACCTTGGTAGGAAGTATAGTCGTCCCCACTTCTAGTGAGTGTGCTTCTCTTTAACCAGTTCTGATAATCAGATGCTGTAATATCTCCAGCCTCAAGCATTTTCTGCTTTGCTTCAATATCTTCTTGCCGTCTTTTTGCATTTGCTGCAAGTGGGGTAGCTGTTTCTCTGTAACGTCGTGCTACTTTACTTACAGGAATTAGCATGTTTTCATAATCCCCACGATCCGCAATTGCATCTAACTCTCCTCGAGTAGAGGCATACAAATCTTTATATACCCGTTGATCATTTTCAAAGCTTGCAACGGGGAGCTCAGAAAGAGATTGAGATATCTGGTCTTGAGCTTGGAAGCTCTGCAGATATCTCTCTTTAAGCATTGCTGAAATTTCTGTGGACATAGGGTCCACAAACTGAGTCAGCGGAGTATATAGGTTACGATATGCCATTATTTTCTTTTTCTTCTTTTAACTCCTCCTAGCTTTTTTACATAGCCCCCTCTCTTTGATTGTGTAGTTTGAGTATTGTTTTGTGGGAGATTCATGTTTGGATCTTCCATCATTACAATAGCTGCGTCTCGTCTTTGTTGGTTTTGTGCATTCCAAGTAGGAGTACCCTGCACCATTTTAGCTGCTGCCTCTCTTAGCTGATTATCATTCATACCGTAGTACTCTGATTTCTTTCTCTTAGATTGTCTACGAAGTTCCTCGAGATACTTTTGACGAGTGTACTCATTGTCTATTTGAGATGCTTCAGCAAAACGCTCTTCTGCTTTGTATGCGCGCAAGTCTTTACCATACTGAGCCGTATTAGTCCCAAGTTGGTTGAATGCAAGCATGCGCTTTTCATACTCGTTTTGGTCTCTTTGGTTTTGAGCTTGTGCATTAAACATAGACGCTCTCATTCCTTGAGTAGAATCAAACTGAGATGCTTGTAAGTTAGCAAGTTCTTCTTGCCCAGCAAGCTCTTTGTTTGCTCTAGCCTCTGCATTAGCAATATCCAAATTACCCGATCGCTGCTTTTCATTTGTAGCCATCATAGCTGAGATTGCAGCAGGACCAGCAGCGTTGTTTTGAATAAACTTATTTGCAGCAGTAGTTGTATTT
>Ga0070753_1000780_pt1 | contig 18585 bp, 20 predicted proteins | sample VirMetDEL_Aug_31_FD_77441 | JGI IMG/M metagenome (GOLD analysis project Ga0070753, IMG submission 77441) | Aqueous microbial communities from the Delaware River and Bay under freshwater to marine salinity gradient to study organic matter... | ecosystem: Environmental > Aquatic > Marine > Coastal... | reverse complement strand
CATCCTTAACGCTACCTCTTTGTATCGTTCCGACCACCTCACGCTCATTGCCTTGTATCTTATCTATTTGCTTGCCAATATTATGGCTTTTAGGAAACCCGCTGCCATACAACCAAATACATTGATCTCTGATTTCAAATCCAGCATCTTCTATAGCACACGCCATTCTGTGGTATGTTCGTGATCCGCTGAACGCTATCAAATGACCTCCAGGCTTCAACAACTCATAACATTTACGCCATGTGTTCGCTTGGAAAGCTATGTCACCACCATCCCACTCCTTGCCCATGAAACCTTTTGATGCTCTAGCAAATGCACCATCTGTACCGAACTGAGCTGGTGCTGAATCTTCTTTACCGAACCTTTTGACTATTGATGTAAGGTGATATGGAGGGTCTGTCACCACGCTATCAACCGAACATTTATTCATTGTTTCCATGACTTCTAAACAATCACCATTGTAAATGGTGCTGCCTTCAACAATAATTTCCATGTAAACTCCGATATTCTATTGTAATTCCGTGACTTTCGGCTATCTCCATGCCGTTACACATGCCGACTGTAATGCCTTTATCTCTGTAGACAGCCATGAGATCAGCGTGTTTGTACCACCAAAAAGCACGCTCCATGCCCAATGTTCGTTCATCTGGGTCTCTGTCGTCTAATACTTGCGTGTAAAGAAGATGCGAGGCAAATGGTGCTTCACCTCGCATTAATGAATCTTTCATGCACTCACGTGCATACTTTAAGTTACTCTCAACGTCGCCTCTGTAGGGCGATTCTATGATTACCAACATAATTTAAATTGTTTTAAACCAGTTGATAATTTTTCTATATGTTCGCACAAAGATATTTGGATCTCTGTGAATTGTTGTGTTTAAAATATGTAAACGGATATATTTACCATTCATTTTACACTCCTTTTCTGTATCTTTGTTCTTCATCTTCTTGTTCTTGAATTAAGCTTAATGCATGATCATGACCAAGTGAACCATGTTTTTGCTTGATGATTTTAAGAGCCTGGTCGTTTGTCTTGCTATAATCATTAAGCAAATCCCAAAAATATTGCTCAACATCAATCAAATGATTGTTCTGTAGATTACTCATTGCTTTCTCCTTTACATCTTTCACAAATATCTTTTTCTTCAGGCGGTTCATCAGCCCAAAACATTTCATTACAATCAACACATTCATATTCGCCCATGTTATTCTCCCTTTGCTTTTTGTAAGTTGTAATCATTAACTTTAGAGCCTAGATGCTTGTTTCCTGCTTCACATTGCTCAACCCAAACTCTCTTTGTTACATTGCCTTTGGCATCACGATAACGTCTCCAATGCCCTCTCCTCAAGTGCCACCTCTTTGGCGAACCATGACCAGTAAAAATCTTCTCATATACAGTTTTACCTCTAGGTTTAGGTAAATCAATATTGATAAGGCTATATTCGTTTACTGGAACCCTTTTGCCAAATCTAATATGCTCAACTTTATTCTCTGCAGGCTTTTGCTTTTCTTGAACAATAAGATCGTAATTTAATAAGGCTAAAACGCTGACAATAAAACGAATGTCTCCACCTTGAATCAAATCTAAGTGAGTTCTAGTCATATTTAACATTTCATTTTCAGACCAGCCCTCTTTAAATTCATCTTTTGGAATTAGCCAATGCATACTTCTGCTTTGACAAAGCTCAAACCTTGAACAAATATTACTTAATTGTTCCATTTTCATAACTTCATATTCATCTTGTTTGTTTGTGTATGGAAAATCTTTGAAGTATTTTAAACAATATGGTTTACCAACAATCTTCTGACCCATCAGAACACTTTCTGCTGAGTAAGTTGTTTGCTCTTCAAATTTTTTATTTAAATCATCATCATCTGATAAAAACTTTTCTCTGATAGTATTTGGTAATTCTTTTGAAAGGCTTTCTCTTCTTTTAAAATGATCATAGGCAACTTCCATATTCCATTGTTCGTCATTGTGAACAACGCTAGACAATGGTGACTGAAGCCACTTACCATCAATCATGCACCACATTTCATACATATACCAAGACTGACCACTAGCATGTTCGTAATAATTAATGTGGTATCCAATACGATCTAGATAACCTTCAGGCTTTTCAATTTTACCTTTGTACTCAGGTAAATATTTATCATACATTCTATTCAAATAATGAACACGATAAGCCTCATCCCATTCAATGAACATATTTTTAAATGGTGGAATTGCACTTTGAATCATTGTGTTTAAAACATTAGGCTCTGCCATAGATGCTTCACAAGCATGCTCCATTAAATTATTGCTAACAACAAATTTTTGAGATTGAACCAGTTGCGATTGTGCTTTTCTAATAGCACCATCTGCAATAGAACCACCCTTATAACCTTGAATAGTTCTCTTTGGTTGCGACATAGCACCAATGATTTCACTTGCCATTAATGGCTTGTTGATAAATTCATGTTTTACAAATTTTGACATAATAATTCCTCATAATTGCTAGTATAAGATAGTTATATAGGAAGTCAATGCCAAATGTCAAATAAAAAAAGACCCAGATTTCTCTGAGCCTTTTTCACAAACATTTTGAAACAAAAGGAAAATCATATGATTTTGACTTTATATATTATATATAGGTGTTAAATGCCTGCATGTCAACCAAATTCATCTAAAATACTTCTAGAAAATAAACTGGTTGTGTTCCTTGTTACTCTTCCGTACTCAACTTCTTTTAATGCTCTAGGGTCGTCTTCAAAAGCATTTTTACTTTGCTCTAACGGATCATATTTTGAGTCAATTTTTTCTGCTTTCTGTTTTTGTCTCATTAATTTAACTTGATAAGCTTTACAAGCTTTGCAAACTGTCAAATATTTTACTTTATCATAAGGGTCTTTAGCTTTTGCGAACATGATCAAAGGTTTGCTTTCGTTGCATATTTTGCATGTTTTAATCATTTTCCGCCTCCTTTATAGCATAAAATATTCTAGCCACCACTTGTGGCACAATGCTGTTCCCTAGACATCTAAGTCTGTGTACCCTGTTGGGTACCCCATTAGCCACTCTACCCACGTTGGGTTCAGGGTTCCAGAGGACTGGTCTCTCACGGAAGGATGATTGCCTAACATCTTTTGCATCTTTCCCCCTGGACGACCCGCTGCGTCTTCGTTTGCTGATGGTGTAGGGAACATCTCCTTTTTCGGATAATCCCACTTCTCCATTCTTGGTGGTCTTAGTGTGCAACCTAGCATCTGTTGTGCTTGTTGTTCGGTCAACTCCCCCCTTTCCACTTTCTTTCTGAATATCATCGTCTGACCCATTGACGCATGTCCGTAGCCCTTTGTTGTCGGTGTCGGCCACATTATGTCTTTCTCCGCTACAAATGTCCCCAGAGTGTGTGCCCTCGTTCCGTTCTGAACTGACGGCGGAACTGTGTATCCGTCTTTCCAATCTCTTGCTCTCGGTGTCGGATACATCTTCACTCTGTCCGCTAGGTTTAGACTGTGAGATGTCTGCCCGTCCTTGCTCAAGCGTCTGTTGTTCGGTGTCAACTGAGCTTCTGGGTGTTCTATCTCCTGCGTTGTTGGGGTTGGCCAAAGATTGACTGCTCGATTCAAAGTTACTTGAACGTGTTTGCCTGTTTTCGGATTGTAGGCTCTCTCTCCCTGCTTTGCTGGAGTCCCCTCTTTGGTCACCAATGTTTTCATCATCGGCCCTGTTCCTGCCGTTTGATGGGTGGGTGTCGGCCATAAGGTCGAAGATGTCTGTTTGTACAAACTCATCGTTTGTTCGTCCACTTGCTCCCTCAAGTTCGCTGGCTTGCTTCTGCCCTTGCGATGTCCCTCCATTAACTTTGTTGTTCCCTCCTCTGAACGTGGTGGTAGATGATCCATCGTGTTCGGAGTGGCCCACAATCCAGCATCGCATTCGTCTATGTTTGGCATCGACGGCTGCAGCTGGAATAAGATATGGTATGGCTTTATACCCGATACTTTCCAAGTCAACGAGACTTCTTCTGAGACCCATTGGCATTGTAACAAAGCCTGACACATTTTCGCCAATGATCCATCTAGGTCGTATGTCTTCAATAACCCTAACCATTTCGTGCCAGAGATCTCTGTCGTCTTCGCTGCCTCTTTGAGATCCTGCAACCGACCAGGGTTGGCATGGGAATCCTCCAACAACGATGTCTGCGTCTTTGTATTCTTTTGCATCAAAACTCCTTATATCACTATATATTGGTACATCTTGCCAATGTTTACGCAAGACTTTTTGACAATAATCATCTTGTTCAACAAAAGCTATTGTCTCAAAGCCACCTACTATTTGTTCGGCGGCATAACTAAATCCTCCTATGCCACTAAATAAATCTACTATCTTCATCCAGTACACTCCCCACCATCTTGTTGACATAAATAAGCTTCATCATTAAATATCCAATCTTGTTGTGCGTTAACAAAATCAGCAAACTCCTTCATGTCTCTTCTACGTTCAAATCTTTTATTAAGTCTTTGTTCGGCATCAATCCACCATTGAGCAAGCTCTGGGTGATCTCTAACCATAGATGCAAGTTGCGATTCAGATTTAAGAAAACATAAATCACAATTACCTTTAATTGTTTTTCCTTTGACAACTGGTAAGTTTAATTTAAAAGGTTGTTCGCTCCAGAAGTGATCTACATCACGCAAACTATGATTAGCTTCGACCATTGGATAATGTGGATAAAAACCATTTTGAAACCCATCTTTACATCTGTGTTTCTCATCTGACCTAATACCCATGACATTATGCCACTTCTTCCAACCAAGACTTCTTAAATACTTACTTATTGTGTCTCTCTTTAAGCTACCAGTACAAAATCTTGCTAGTGGATTAGGTAACATTTGATGTTTATTAATCAATTTATCAAATGGTTCACCCTTTTTGCTTGCAGTTTCAAAGTCTACAATTTTGAATACGTGCTTGTTTTCTTCATTCAAATCATATTCTAACCAGACGATTTTGACACTCCAGTTAAGCGAACAATCATTTATAAACTCAAGTGTCTGAGGCATCTCTCTGCCTGTGTTCGCAAAACAAACGACTGCGTTATCTGGTAAACCATTGTTGTAATCCATGATTTGCTTCAACATGAACCCACTAGTTCTGCCACCACTAAAGCTTATAACACAGTTGTTATCTGGCAATTTATACATTTTCTGTAGCCGTTGTAGCTTCATATTCACCTCTGCTCATATCGCCATCTATGGTGCCAAGCCACTTTCTGCCACCACTTCTGCTAAATGAATACTTAGCAAGTCTGCCCTCTTGTATGAGTTCTCTAACAAGACCATCAATCATTCTTTGTGTGCAATTGTTTAATACTCTTGGTGCATCAGTATCAGCAGACATACGTTGTAATATAGCATCTGCTCCTGACTGTTGTGTCATAGCTCTACCTTCACGCTCACAATCGGCAATCCAACTGAACAATGCGTTTTTCTTTATTTCTTTGTTTGAGCCAGAGTGTAATCTTGAAATATCTTCACTCCTATCAAGCAGTAAACCACTAAACTCATCTCTAATAAAGTGTCTTATGTTTCTGTTCGCTGGACCGTTTGATTTAACAACTGCACCATCAAAACATTTATTTCTTTGATAATCTATACCAAGATCTTGGCATCTTCTTCTGCCAGTAGCTTCATCTATTTGCCATAGTGCAAATGCACAACGAACACCATCAACCAATGCTGACGTACCTCTAATCATATTTCTTGCTTGTTCTGGAGAACTAACTACTGCATCTTCCTTAACTTTAGTCATGTGATGACACATAATAACTGCCGCACCAGTTTCTGTAGCTATTTGTGCAAGCAATCCAGTTAATGCTGCACCCGCCGCAGGGTCTGAGTTTACATCTGCATGAACAAAAGATGCTAATGGATCAAAGACAATAAGTTTTAAATTTTTCATCTGTAGAATTTGTTCGTATAACTTATCAAATTCATCACTTGTTCTGTAGCCATCATGTGTTTCTTGAAGTATAGGAAAAACACCACCAACATTAGGCAAACTAACGATTCGCAGTTCATGTTCATAGTTAGCTCTTTGATTGTCAAAATCAAGTCTTTCTATTCTTCTATGCATCTCTGCTTCATCATCTTCAGCGGTAAATATAATAGAATTACCAAACTCACTTATCATGCCACCAAATGCTTCTTGCATGGCTTGACCACTTGAAACTTTCATCGCTAAGTCAAGTGTCATCATACCTTTACCACTATCTCCTGCGGCAGAGAATATTATTGGCACGGCTAATGGCAATGTGTTCGCTATCAAAAACTTTTGCTCTGGTGCTTCTCCAACAAATCTATTTATAAGAAGACTATCATCAAGCAGATTAATATTCTTTTTAACTTGCTTAATGTTAGTATTTAGAAATTCATTGATGTTAAATTGTTCGGCTATAGCGTCTACAACATCCCATCTTTCTGGCTTACCTCTTGGTGGTGTTAATGTGGTAACTGACTTCACTCCTGCATTAAGAGCAAGCTCTTGTACAAGTTCTGCAACTTTACGACCTGCCGTGTCATTGTCTGGCCATATAACCAGTTCTTTTTCATGCAATGGTGAAAAGTCAAATAAGTTTGCAGATTTCTTTGACAACATGCCTGCACCACCCATAGTGCAAGTAGCAGTATAACCAAGCTCATTTAATGCATCTGCACACTTTTCTCCCTCTACCCAAATAATTTTATCTGATGCTAATATGTTTGGAATGTTATATAATGGGCGAACATCTGGCATACGAGGATAATTACTGCCACCAGTAAACTGTCTAAATTCTTTCTTTGGTTTGCCATGTGCATCTAATACTGGATTACCATTATCGTCTTTAGCATTATATCTGCGAACAAGACAAAGCAACTCACCTTGTGCATTAAGATACTTATGTTCGCTATCAAATGGTGTATTAATATTAATTTGTTTTGCTTCTGGTTGTATTATGGAGCTTATTGTTTCAACTGGCGTTGGAATATTATCATCAATGTAATTTGCAAATAACTCTCTTACCTCTGATAATTTCATTCTTCTACCTTCCATCAATATCTTAACAATGCCTCCTACGCCATCTGCACCATTAAAATCTTGACCTTTCATGAAGTAAGGAGATCTAGGATTTATATCAATCTTTAATGACTTACCAGCTTCCCCACCAAGAGAACCAATAGTAAATTGATCCCCTCTTATCACACCTTGTGGATAAGTTTCTTTAAGTAAATTTATTTGAACATGTGATGGAACTCTTTCACTTATTAATTCAACAAGTTCTTTTGAGTCCATGTTCCGTTTGTTATTGCCAAATTTAACAATATTCATTACCATCTCCTACGATGGCGATACCTTGCTACCTTCCGTATCGCCATCACTCCCCACTCCAACAAGTATTTGAAAACTGACAAAAACGACAATCAAATATATCTTTGTTTTGTGCAATTCTCGGTAACATCTCTTTTTGTTCTGATGCTCTTAATATGTCAACTGCTCTATCACTTGCGTATTGTGCAAGTTCTTGATTGAACGGAACAAGTTGATAAAATATCTCACATGTATTTTTGTTTATAACTGTGAACAAACATGGATTTTCTGTTAATTCCATATAAGCCTGATACAAAGCCACTTGTACTTCATAAGTTGGATTAGCCTTTATGCCTTTAAACTTAAAATCTCTAAACTTCTTTTCATTAGCAGATTTGCATTCCCAAAGCATTGGATAGCCTACATCAACTGGACCACCACATATCACGCCATCTATGTGACCTTTTATTTCATCATTGGCTACAGAAAAACCAAATTGTTCGCCATTACTATCCATAGTTCTTAAATCAAATCCTGCATTTCTTATCCAACCAGACATGCTATTCTCTAGTTCATGACCTAACTGAAATATCCTTAAAGTTTGTGCAGTAAATTGTTTTTCTTCATCAGGCTCTTGACCTATATATGTGTATTGTATTTTTCTAGCACACTTATCGCCTAACATAGATCCACCTAGATATCTTCTTCTAGGTTCTCTTTTGTTTTTCTCTACAATAGTACTATCAATAACTTCTTCAAAAGGGGATTTCATCTTGTTTTGATTCTTTACTTTCTCCGTGGACATATTTAAGAAGTAATCCGTCGAGTTCTTGTTTGTTAAATTGTTCATCTTCCTCTACCTTCTTTGAGAATTGAATTATTGTTACTGTTGCTTTTATTTCTTCTTCTGTTAAATCACAGAGCCTTTTATCCCAACTAAATCTTGCAAATAACTTAGTTAAGTTTCTTAGTGAATCGTCTCCGATACTGGGGTAATCCATCTACCTTCTCCTTCTGCATAAAGTGAACCTTCAGCTATAATTACTTCATCATACTTAGCTACAAAACTAAGACCTAAAACTTCATGTTTATTTAAATTACAAATACGATCTAAACTTCTGTTTAATTTATCAACTGTTATGTCCATAGGGTCTGCAAAATTAAACTGAACGAACATCTTACCAAACTTAAAATTTTCAACACCCACATCATTTTCTTCTTGAAGAGTATATTCAACTTCCATTCTTGCCATCTTTTGCCTCTATTGCTAATGCCGCATACCCAATAATATCAATCATATTGTCTTCAACTTTTGGATTCTGACTATTTCTAATTTGTTTAATACCAATCATAGCTCTGTATACATCATGTATATCTAATGGTTCTTTTAATTTTTTTCTTAATAAAATATTCCACATTTGAGCTATGTATGTGTGTGTTTCTGTTGCATCTCCATGAGATTTGGCTCTTGGTCCATTAATTATAAGATCTACTTTTTTTAAAGCTTCACTACGCTGCATTATCATCTCCTTCATAATAATTTAAAATTTTTGCATCAATATCTTTTTTGTTCCACAAATAATTTAACCAACAAGCTGCTTTGTATTTATTCCAACTAAAATCCATTGGTCTAATATACTGACCTAACATACCCAAAGCGTTCTTTTGTTTTGGTGTCACGCCTTGATTTAACCATCTTTTACCTTTCTTTGAACCATCACCATCTTCAATACCTCTGAGAAAGTCATCAGCAGACGCAACTGCTTGTTCTTTAGTTCCAACACTAATAACTCTTAAACGACCTTTGTTACGCTTTACAAGGGCTACAGATAGGTCATCTAAATGTGCAACCAGTCCAAATCCATTGAAGCCACTAGCCATGACACATCTCTTATTTTCAAATAGGTCAAGCCACCTAAATGGTGATCTGTCAATTAAATCAACTTCAGTCATCACAAAATCATCAAGAACTTCTTTGTCTTGTGTGCCAAACTCATGTCCACAAATAGCACACTCTCTTGATGACAAAGGTATCTCTGACTGACATTCAGGACATACTTTAGTTGGAGCAGAACCAGCTTTGTTCGCTTGTGCTCCATCAAGATCTACGCCTTCATCTAATGAGCCATGAGTAAGTACGCTTGTTCCAAAGTCTAGAACAATACAGTCTGTTTTAATAATGCCAGGGTGTTCTTCTTGATTGACTGTTCTAAGACCACGACCAATCATCTGCACCATAGTTGATTTGTATGAGCATGGTCTTGTTAAAACAATACAACTTATTGGTGGGGCATCAAATCCCTCGGTTAATACTGCAACATTGACTACAACTTGAACATCACCATGTTCTAAATCATGTAAGATTTGTTTTCTTTGTTCGCTTGGTGTATCACCAGTAACAATTTCTGTTCTAATATCTTTACGTCTGAACTCATCACACACATCTTGTGCATGAACAATGGTGCTACAAAAGATTACTGTCTTTCTTTCGCCAGCTTTATCTTGCCATTCTTCAACTATCTTTTCATTAATGGCTCTTTTGTTCATAATCTTTTCGACTTCTGACATATCAAAATCAGTTACAGTCTTGCGAACATTTTCTAAATCCTTCTGCACACCAACGTCAACAACATATGTTTTAGGTGGAACAAGAAAGCCTTCTCTAATTAATGTGCTAATCTCAATTTGATGTGAGCAGTTGGTAAATACCTTTTTTAAACCTTTCTTATCACCACGATTAGGTGTTGCAGTAAAGCCAATAATCTCAACGGATTCATTTGCTTGTCTAACTTTATCAATGATACGAACATATGTGTCTGCTACTGCATGATGGCTTTCATCTACAACAACCAAGTCAAAATGATTGATGTTATTAAGATTGTTTTCTCTTGATAGTGTTTGCACCATGCTAAATATTGTACTTCCAGACCAGTCTTTTTCTGATCCATCAACAATGCTAGTGGTGATGTTTGGATTTACTCTTAAAAACTTTGTTCTATTTTGTCTTACTAACTCATCTCTATGTTGCAAAATAAGAACTTTGTTTCCATTTTTAAATCTTTTGCCAACCAAAGCAGACAACATAATAGTTTTACCAGCACCTGTTGGTGCAACCACAATTGTGTTTTTATGTTTGTCTAAAGCAGTTGACGCATCATCTACTGCCACTTGTTGGTATGGTCTTAAAATCATGTTTGTGTTCCTAAAATGTTGGGTAGCTTTGCGGCATCGGTGCTACCCAAAACCGACTCTAGCAGACGAGAAAGGTGTCCTGCCGCTAGAAATCTAGAAACCTATTGTTTTGCCCAATTAGGTACAGTATTATTAGCAGTTGGCTGTACTTGTGGTTGAGCCACATTAGGTTGTGTTACTTGAGGTTGTCCAACTGGTTGTTGCATTTGTGGTGTGTTTACACCAATGTACTCCTTACTATTTGGAGCTAATGCAACTAACATCTTATTTTTATCTGCATAACCATTTGTACCTTTTTCAACAGCAACTTTCACACAAAAGGTTGCACCATCTAAAGCAGTAAGATCATTTACCTTTCTTCTATTTGCTGCTTCTGGTGATGTATCATTTGGGTCTAAAGCAAAAGCACTATTGATAATGTCTCTAAAAGTTCTAATGCCAATCTCTTTACACCAAGGCATGCCACTTTCTGGATTAATCTTGCCACCATCAACCATGATGTTTTGCCAAAACTTTCTCTTGTCGTAAGCTCCACCAACGACTGTGAACTCACATTCAAGCCATTTTGTGCCAGTCTGACCTTGTTTAAACAGAGGTTGAGTAGAGTAGTCTGGAATAACTTCAGGACCTCTTTTCATTGTTAAAATAACACGAGCAACAGTACCCGCTGGAATTAATTCAAAACTGTTGTTTGAATCGTTTGGAACTTCATTAAAATCAATCATTACTTTGTCTCCTTTTCGCTAGAATTGATTGTATTTGGATCAACAAAATTTAAATCATTTTTTTCTGTCGATCTTCCGCTAATTTTTGCCAACAACTTACCAAGGTGAGGCTCTTCAATAATCTCTAATTGACCAGACCTATCTTTTGCTGGATAACCCCATTGATTAAGTGTTTGACAAATAAAGGCTCTAAATGGACCATGTTCTTCACTTGGCATTACAGCCATTGTGATAACTTCATCAACAATACCTGGAAGTTCACGGCCAGTTTTAGCTCCCTCAATTTGTAGTTCGTATACAGATCTGCCGTAATCATCTACTTTTTCATCTAAGATACCAACAAAGATTACGTTTTTATCTCTGATGTGTTGCAAATGAGTAAGCCATGACATCATCTCACGACCTTGCATACCATATACAGCCCTTGTATCAATCTTGCCTGTTCTATCTGATTTATTATCAGCATGTCCAAGACAATATTGAAAACAAAGTCTACCAGCCACAGTAATACTGTCTACAAAAATAGAATCGTATTTCTGCATCATGGCAATAGAGTCACCATACATTTGTGAAACTCTTTCATATTCCACAACGCTATATGGTTGCTCTGGTGTCAAAGCAGGATTAGGTCCACCAAGAAAACAAGCAAAATCTCTGCACTCTTCCCATGTTTTTGGGCGAATAACATCAATTGGCCATCTCTCAATAGCAGCATCACCAGCTTCTAAATCCATAAATAGAGTAGTATCTGGATCAAGAGTACGGGCAAGAGTTGTCTTACCCACACCACTTTGACCACAGACTACAATCTTATGACCTCTTTTTTCTGCTAATCTTTCTTCAGCTGAAATAATTTTAAGAGCCATTGCTACCCTCCGTGATATCAACACTTGCACCTGTTACTTCTACAGTTCTGTGTTCTTGTAGTTTTGACTTTACGGCAGGAGGTGCATTGTTGTACTTACGCTCATCAATGCCATAGGTAATCCTAGCATAGTGTCTAGCATCATCTTGATCCATATTCATCAAAGCTTGTGCAAGACCTTCTTGATCCCAAGTGACTTTCTGCCTTAGAGTTACTTTTACTTTATAGCCCTCTTCATTTAACGTAATAGAGCCATAATCTTTACCATCCTCAATGAGTTTGTTTCTTGCTGTATTACCAAATCTGATAGCAAGATCATCATTAAGAATAGTTTGTTTATCCTTTAACGCTTGGATTTGTGCTTTCAAGTCTTCACGATACTTGAACACATCCTGTAAAGGCATGCTTAAAAAATCTAAATCCATAATTATTCCTTTCTCTTTTATAAAATAGACACTAGATACCTAAAACATAGGCACACAAATCCTGCTTGTCAATACAGAATATTATTTTTTTTTGAAACTAAGTAAAATATCTATGTTATGTATGGCTAGCATAAGCTTTTTTTTAAGCTTAAATTCTGGCGTTAGGACACCTTTAGCATCTTCAACTATAAACCTTGATGAGCCATCTTCTTCAATTAATAAATATGTAAAGTCTGCTATGTAATTACATATTTTAACATCATTAACTTTAAGTTCGTATTTAACTTGTCTTTCTAATTGATCAACTACACCAGCTCTTTCCATAGATTTTAATTGTCCCCAACGCTCTGCTTCCCATCTGCTATCAAACTTTAATCCCATAGCGACAGTTTTTTTCGCAAAATATTTGTTGGGTCTTCGGGTTTTATTGGGTATAATTGGGTATTTATAATTCATGGAGGTAGTATAATGGCAGACCCATCAAGATTCAAGTCAATAGGAATTGATTTGTCTACATATAATAAACTTAAAATTATTTGCGAAAAAGAAAGAAGAAATATACGTCAACAAATTGGTTTGATGGTTGATACAGAGTATGAAAAGTATGAAGTTAACAGTAATGTTAAGACTTTAGGATTAGGTACTCTCGACCGCTCTCATTCTTGAGATAAGGCGATTCGCTCTGTTTGTTACTTGTTTGTGCCAACGACTGTCTTCCATTTGAACGGCACATTCTTGCCAATCTTTATTTTCTAATGCGGCAATAAATTTTTTGAATCCACTTAATCTGGGTCTACCCATATTAAACATCATGTTCGCACAGATTTTTTGAACTTCTTCTGGCAAATCATCAAAGTTATTAAATAATTTTTGGCACTCTGATATAGTACCTTCAACGTCTACCTTGAAACAGTTATTCACTTTTTCTTCTGATACTGGTGTTCCTACTGGTTTTCCATATTCTTCGTCCCATTCAGTAACCAAATGTCCTATACCAAACGTAGGTAATCCTAAATGATCAAGATATATCTCGTACTTACAGCCCTCATCTTCTTTTAATTCTTCTCTTAATTCATCTATGTTCATCTGTTAAATAACTCTCCAAATTGTTCCATGTTAGCTGAAAGTGGTGATTGAGGCTTACGTCTAGATGCTATAGCTTGGTCTGTTGGTGATAAACCAAGAGAAGCACCAACACCTGGCTGAGTAACATCTATCTTGCCAACATTTGTTGCTGGATTTACTGATTGTATGCCTTGCATTTGATTTGTTGCATTGCTTACTACATTGCCAATGGCTTGATTAATACCAGAACTTTCAGATAATGCTTGTACTTGATTTGATGTGTCTCTCACGCCCTCTTGTGTAGTTTGAGCAATTGCTTGCCCTGGTCGGAAGGCATTAGACACGGCAGTTAAAAATATTCTTTTTTGTTCAACAGTTGGATTTGCTGTATTTTCTAACTTTTTAGAGGCTTCAACAATCTCTTTCATAGCTTTTCTGCCAGTAAACAACTGTCCAAGAACGAACATTTTAGCAATTCTACCAACATTATTAAATACATTAGCTAGTATACCTGCAGCAACAAGGTCGCCTTTTGGTATATTATTTGATATTCTAGTTAGTATTTTACCAAAATCTCTAATATTTCCAGCAACATCTTTTGTTGCTCCAGAATTTGGAAAAACTATATCAAGCTTGTTACTTTTATCTGCTCTAGCAATATTTTTTGCTAGTTGTTTCATACCATCTGCATTTGTAACAGCACCTACGTTATCAAGCATATTTTCTACATAAGCACCACGGATTGTTTTTAGTTCTGCAGGTTTGTCTTTATAAAAATTCATAACAGCTCTGATGTCACCACGAGTTGTTCCTGGTGCTAGTACAAAATCTAAAGCTTCCTCAGGGTCAAGTTTATTTTCTCTTATTTTAGTAAATACACTTCTATCTCTTAATCTTGATGTTTCTTGTAAAGTATCTAATGCACCACGCATAGCAGTAGCTACGCCTTGATCAAGACCTTGGCTAACTGCTTGTGTTATTACATCTTCATCAAGATTTGTTATTTTCAAATCTTCAAAGCCTTTAGCAACTTGTTTTAATCTATTATATTCTGCTCTGCCATATAGCTCTACGCCAGTATCACCTAAATCATCTAATGATTTTATAAACTCATTTGGTTTGAATTTTGTTGGATTTATAGAATCAAAACCAGTTTTGCTCAAAGCACCTTGCAACCATTCTTTACCCATTTGAGTTTTGATTTGATTGTATTGCGTATCATCTAATGCTTTTTTTAATCTCTTTATACCAGTTGGTGTACCACCATTACCAATTACTTTTTGAGTTAATCCAGTTAAAGCTCCAGGCCTTGCTATGTTAAATGACCCACTACGCATTTGCTCAACAAGCTCTTTAGAACCTAAAGTGCTTGAGATATCATTATATAATCTAGTCCCATCTCTAAATTGTTGTCTTGCTGTAGGCAATAATTTAGATGCAACTTGCATCTTTTTAAAAGCTTCAGAACCTAATTGATCTGTTATATCTTTAGTAAGTGAGTCTATATTTGATCTTAAAAGAAGATTATCAACTTTAACAATTGCATCATCCCAAACTTGAGTTAAGTTAACGGAATTGTCTATAATTGATTTTTGTGCAAGCTCAGCTTCTGTTTTAGGTGCGTTTTTGAGATCCCAGAGCTTTCTTCTAAGTTGATAAGCATCAGTAAATGATGCTTTATCGCCTAATGCTCTTAAATCTTCTACTAATCTTAAACCTAATCTTCCTTCTTCTGTAGCTAATTCTCCAGTACCAGCTTTTAAGAACTTCTTTTCCGCTAAGTCTGCTACGTCTTTCACTAAGGATGTTGGTAATATTCTTGCGTCACCAATAGATGTCTCAATGACTTCATTGATGGTAGCCCATTGTTGAGACATAGTATCTTCAAAATTCTTTGCAGATTGTTGTACAAAGTTAAATATATTATCATCTATGAGTTGATTACGCTCCAAGCCACCTGCTAAATTATCAGCGGATTGTTTGAGAGCACTCATAATTGAGCCGTAGGCTTCTGTTTGTTTCTTTGCTAACTCTTTGCCAAACTTCTTTTCAAACTCGATGAACAAATCACCTGCAGACTTTTGGCTACCTTCTGTAGCGGCTTGAGTGATAAATTGATTTAGCTCACCAACCTTTTTATCCATAGCTTCAGCTATTCTTTGCGTTCTCGGTGACCCACCTAATACGCTCTCTTGTAACTGTTGAAACTTAGCTGCAATAGGTCTACCTTTTATTTGTGCTATGGTAGGCTCTAATCCTTGTTCAATACCTTTTGCAGTAATTCTTAAATCTTCTTTACTTGCTTCTTGTATAAATTTTTTACCAGATGGAGCTATTCCTCTATAAATTAGTATAGGTAAACCGAACAACAGTTCTCCAGCCGCAGCTATACCACCTTCAACAGCTGCATCTTGTGCTATATCACCTGCAGTTTGTTTTGATACACCAGCTAAACCTTCTATTGCTTCCTCGGCAAGTGATCCACTGCCACCACCAATAAAAGCACCTAATGCACCACCTAGTAATGTTCCTATACCGGGAGCAAAGCCAGTTCCAACTGCCGCACCTTTAATTGCACCAGCTATACCACCCCCTAATTCTGGTAATATACCAACTAAATCAGATAAATCATTTCTGCTAAAGCCCTCTTCATCAATGAGAACATTTTTGTCTGTTTCAACACCTACTTTTCTTGCACCACTTGGTGTTAATGCTAATCGGCCCCTATTATCTCTTGTGTAATCTGCTGTTGAGAAACCTTGTTTTGCAAGTATAGCTTCTTCTTCTGCATTATTTTCTGCTACAGATAATGTTGATCTAAGACCAAAATTTTGTATGCCAGACTCTGTATCAAAGTTCGCTTGCGGAATGTCACCTTGCTTTTGTTGAATTGTTTTAGTTTCTGCTAGTAAATCTTCAAAAGTTTTTGATTTTGGTTCAACAGCAAACTGCCTGTCAATATCTTGAAGTTCTTGTTCGGTAGGCTCATTACCTTCAATTTCAACTCTTACAATTCCTTGTGGAGTTTCAACTCTTATTATACCCATTATGTGCCACTCGGTCTGATTCTTCTATATACAACACCTTGATCGTCTTCTGCTTTTTCATATTTTGTTCCAGCAGTTGCAGACCCACCTTGATCTATATTAATAAATTTACCTACATTTCTGTATGCTTCAGTAATTTCATCTCTTCTTGTATTGATAATATTTTTATAAAGTCTACCTAATTTTTCTTTAAGTAAATCTATATCACCCTCTCCTCTAAAAACATCAATACCGCCAACTATCTCATCAACCAATCTTCTATCATTATCAGATATAGTTTTACCACTTTCTCCAAGAATATCTGCTGCATTTCTGGCTTTTAATTCAGTGAGAACGGCTTGTAATCTTTTTAGTGGAGTTGTTTTTCCAGTACCTATATTTATACCAAATGATTTAGCCAACTGTGTACCAAAAGATTGAATTTGATCTCCAGCAGTTACACCAGTTTGATTTATTAAAGAAGCAATATCTCTAAATTGATCTTCGGCTCTTTTTAAACCTTTTTCCATAGTCTGGATTGTGTTTAAAGCTACTTCTGGTTGTATAATTTTGTTTTTTGTTCCAGTTGGATTGTTTGGATTTGTATAAAAAACATCAAAATTAATTTTAGATCCACCGAACAATGGTATTGATCTAGGTTTTTCTAAAAATATTTTTTTCTTATCTTTTGTTGAAGCAGTTATGAGGGCTTTTGTCATATCTGTATATGAAGAAGAATCTATAACTTCAAAGTTTTTGTTAAATTCCGAATCATTCATTAAGTTGTTCAGTTCATAACTATTAAGTCTTTGAAAATTACCTGTATTGTTAAGTATACTATTTTGCAATCCACCATCTTTTGGAATTATTACATAACCTTTTCTATCCATTGCCTTCTTTTGGTCTGACTCTCTTTCACTTAAAGCGTATGCACCTGCTTTTGCTCTTATGGCTTTAGCCTCGCTTACTGCTTTTCTAAAATCTGGCATTGCAGATTCTCCAGCCTCACCAGTTGCTTTAAGTATATTGCTGATGTTAAACCCTTTACCTGCTCTGTTTTGCATCAAAGCTAAACCAAAAGACATTAATGCTTGTTTGGTATCTGGCTCACCAGAAACATCTAATCCAGTAGCTTCTCCAAACTCATTAATATATTCATCAAAAGTTTTTGGGCTTACGCCAGGTCTTGCTTCTTTTAAAAACTCATCTAAAGCTTTAACTGTGGCTTTCTTAGCAGGTGTGTCTGCACCTTCCACCTCATCTCCAGTACCTTTTGATGAATCTGTTGTATCTGCATCAAAATCACTATCAAAGCTTGTATCAATAACTTCACTCGTACTAACTTCAGAAGGCTTGCTTTTTACCTCCTCTTGTAGTTTGTCTATGGTTGCTTGATCAACATCTCCTTGTGGGTCAAAAGCACCAACATCACCAACACTTTTACCTATCAAATTTTCTAATGCTTTTGATGTTTCTGATGCTAACTTGCTCTGACCTTCGTCTGTAAAGATGTCTGATCCTGGTATTGATGATGTTTGATCATCTGGAAAAAATATCTCTGGACCTGCACCAAGACCACCAGTTCTTTTTTCAAACTCTTCTGGTGTTAATTGATTTAAATAATCACCAAGTATATTACCACCTGGATTTGTGAACATTCCTATCCCACCAGTTGCTAGTCTACCACCCTCAAGTGCAGTTAAAGGGATGTCCCCTAAAAATTGTAAAACCTTTTCACCTTGCGTCTTAGGTTTGCCGTACATTTGTTCCATGCTTTTGACTGGTGGTATAAATGTTTTAGCGGCAGGCCCCTCACCTGAAAGCAATCCTTTTCCATATGTTTGAGCTAAATCTGCAAATGTTTTAGGTTGCTGAGGAATACCTAAACTTTTTAGTAAAGCGTCTGTATCCCCAATGTTCAAGCCTTGTTTTGGTGCCATGCTTACCTCTATT
>Ga0070753_1000765_pt1 | contig 18876 bp, 22 predicted proteins | sample VirMetDEL_Aug_31_FD_77441 | JGI IMG/M metagenome (GOLD analysis project Ga0070753, IMG submission 77441) | Aqueous microbial communities from the Delaware River and Bay under freshwater to marine salinity gradient to study organic matter... | ecosystem: Environmental > Aquatic > Marine > Coastal... | reverse complement strand
TTGTATATGCACTAATCACGATCAGGTAGTTGTCTATCTCGCTCGTGAACACACCATTCAACGACAACTCAGTCACCGCCGTGAAATCCACACCACCATCAGCGTTGATACTCGCACTCGTACCGCTGTGCGCGATAGAGGTGGGTGTCATGCTTACAAGACCATCACCAGCAGCCATTTATGATCTCACCCCATACACTTGTAGAGCGCCGGTAATGTTCCCATTCGTTGCCGATATATACAGGCCGTCATAAGACGTAGACAAAGAATGAGTGCCAGCCAATTCGTCAATCTGTGCACCGCCCGTTCCTCGCGCTCCAACTGCTCTAAATGCTGTTGGCTGCGCTAAGGCAGGACCATAAAGATGTAAATGAGTGCCGTTCATGTTTTGGGACCCAAAAAACTGAAAACTTGCGATTGTGCCGGATGCTCTACCAGCACCAACTACCGTACCAACAGCATATATTTCCTGCGTGGTGTAATTTGATCCTGTGGCTGGCGTTCCAGAGGCAACCATCCGTAATTGCATATTTATGTCAGTATTTCCAAGGCATCGGATTAGGATTAGGTAGTTGTCGAAGTCAGCCGAGAATACCCCGTCCAACGACAGCGACGTAACCGCTGTGAACGTCACCTGACCATTGGTGAGAGTCGCTGATGTACCAGCATGAGTGATCGTGTAGTCAGTCAGAAGCACCATGCCGGGAGCAGCGACCACACCACCCTGCGCCGCGAACGGACCCAGCGCGTGAAACAGAGTCACGCCAAATCACCCACGGCCAGCCACGTATCGCTGTCCAAGTAATACAACTGTGCCGCTGAGTATTGAGCGTTCAACGCTGAACCGCCGTTGATCGTCACACCCGACCCAGCCGTGATCGTCACCTGACCGGCATCCAACTGAGCGATACCCACCGCAGCGCCAGCCGTGAACGCCACCGTCGCCTCAGGCTCCACCGTCACCGTGATAGCCGACGCATTAGATAGCGTCACCAACTTGCCGGTATCCGTAGCCGCCAGCGTGTACGCGGTCCCCGTCTGCGCGTTCAACGTAGGACCGTTGATTGCATTATTCAGGTTAGCCGCCGTCAAAACCTCACCGGCAGTAAATTGCGCCATGATTCTCCCTTACCTAGAAACCGAGAATGTCGTCGTCAAGTTCACCGAACACCGGCGAATCAAGAATAAACGCGCCGATGGTCTGCGACAAGCCAACCTTCATCCGATGCGTACCCGGTGTGATGTCATGTTCGATTGAATCAACCGCTACATATCTGGAAATAGGTGAACCGATGCTGTTCGGAGTGAACACCACCTGAACCGCGTCACCAAGATCCAACGTCAACAACTCTGTTACCTGATCATCGGTCAACCCGATCAGATCAAATGCAACTTCCCTGATCCGCAACTGTGGTTGACCATACAGGTTCACCAGCCAATCCGCTAACGATTGCGCCTGCGCATCAGAATCCAGCAGGCTATCGCGTTGTTCATAACTGATGACACCGTAATCAGTTTGCGAATCAAGATCCGCTGCCGTCGCAGTACCAGCATTCACGCGAGCAACAGAAACCGCATTCCTCAACTGCTCCGTACCATACTCAACACCGATATTAGAAAACGGAATGCCTGTACCATCATCCGCGAACTTCGTGCTAGTAATCGTCTGCACATCCGTACGTGAACGGAACGTGAGAAAACCAGAACGATCCACATACAACGCGCCAGGTTCATCACGTTCCACACGCTGCAAATACTGCAACGCGTTCACAGGTGCAGGATTCGCAGTACCGCCAACAGAATCCGCAATAAGGGTTGCTTCACCGGTATCAATATCACGCAGCGCGGACGGCCAATTTATTTCCCCCCGGTCAAGGATCGCCGCGACACGTTCACCCGTCGTCTCAGCCGAAGTCGTATGCGGACTGATCGTCTGTTGCGACAAGATAGCGAAACCGTCCGCACCCTTAGCCTTCGTGACGCTATCCCCCGACAGTTGATATTCCAAATCCCAATCATCAACCTGACCGACGAACGCCGCTTCACCATCAAGCGCAACCGTGATTTCCTTACGCGGTTTCAAACTCACACCATACGGACTGACCGCCGTCCCAGCCGTCGGATCATACAAGCGTTGCCGGTTATCCAACACAACATCAATCGACCCTGCCTGAAAACGATCCAACTCGTTAGACCGACCACGACGGATCCGCACCGACCGAACATCAGCCGTAACATCCGTCAACACATCACCAGCAAGCGGATAACTAGCGTTCCCCAACTCACCCTTCACCGGGTCATTCAACGTCAAGAAATCACCCTGACCGGCAGCGTTCAAATCAAACGCAATCTTCACCGTCACCGCAGGGTTAGCCATCATGCACCCGCAAAGACAGGACCGGACCGCCGTTCATATTTACGGATGGCATCCACGATCTGCCGACCGACCTCCGCACCATCAGTACCCATACCGGCAGTAACATTGATCGTTATATTCGACCCGCCAAGGAACTGACCCGCATTACCGGACTTCCGCAACGGAACCACGGCTTCCGGACCGGCCTCACCGATAACCGCCAACGTAGCCTTCGAAACAATGCCACCATCAGCCAACTCCGGAATCGGTTGAATGTCATTCGTCCCCACCGACTGACCACCGAACGTACCCACAAACGGAACAGTCACCGTCGGGATCGTAAACGAAATCCCATTCCACGCATTGATGACACGGTTGATACCACCAATAACGAAGTTGATTGCACGTTTGATTGTGTCCGTGATCGTCGTGTAAATCTCAGCGAAAACCTCCGCGAAGAAATCACGTATCTCATTGAACGTGTTCACGAGCGCAGTACGGACACCCTCAACGAAAGTATCAATATTTGTTTTCGCCGTCGCAAGGAACTCAATGATTGCCGTACCGACCTCAACCAACTTAGCGATGAAGTTAGTCCAATACGAAATCAATTCAATAACTGTTGTGATGATCTTAGCGAGGAACGTGATCAACGTTTGCAGATACACGGAATAGAAAAGAACCAACGCAGGAATCACATAGTCAGCGAGGAATTGCATGATCTGCATGAACGCCTGCCGTAGCGTCTCTATCGCATCCCTGTTCTCATACAACGATTGCTTCACCTGATCAATCGCCTGAGACACGGCAGCGCGGATACTGTTCCACGCCTCCATCACCGTATTCCGTAGAGTCTCGCTATTGTTCCACAGGTACATGAACCCGGCAGCCAACGCCGCAACCGCAGCAACAACCAGAGCAATCTTCAACGTCAACGGATTGAACACGGCAATAATCGCGCCGACGCTGCTAATCAACTTGCCGACAATCAACAGCACCGGACCGATAGCCGCAGCAATCGCGGCCATTTTCAAAATCATATTCTGCGTGCTAGGTGACAACGATTCGAACTTAGCCGTCAACTGACCGACACCCGCAGTCAACTGCTCCATCAAGACAGTAGCGCGATCCAACAAACCGGAATCCGCAATGCTGATCATCAACCCTTCAAAGGCTGATTTCAGTTTCGTCAACTGACCTTGCAAGCCTTGAAGTTGCGTATCCGCAATAGATTGCGCCGTGCCGCCTGCGTTCTCTAACTCACTCGTCAAATCAGCGAGAGCATCAGCACCCTGATCAACAAGAGCAGCCATAGCAGGACCGGCACGCTTACCAAAGATGGTAATGAAATCAGATGTTGTCGCACCCGATTCGCCAAGTTGCCGAACAATATCTTCGAACGGTAGAAGTTGGCCGGTCGCATCTGTGACAGTCAGACCAAGGTCTTTCATCGCTGCGTATTGTTTACGCGTCGGATCCAGCAAAGCAGCGATAGCGTTACGCAAAGACGTACCCGCCATGCTTCCCTGAATACCCGCATTACCCATCAACCCGATAGCGGCAGCGGCTTCCTCAAACTGCACACCCGCAGACGCGGCAACCGGAGCCGCATACGTCATCGCCTCACCCAACTGAGACAAATCCGTGTTAGCAGATGTGAATGTCTTGGCCAGAATATCGACAACGTTAGTCATCTCATCAGCGGTCTTGCCGTAACCCGTCAAAACGTTAGACGCAATATCAGCGGCCTCAGCCAAATCCATCTGACCCGCAGCCGCCAACTGCAACACACCCGGCATGGATTCAAGAATATCTGTAGTCTTGAAACCGGCCATAGCAAGGAACGACATACCCTCAGCCGCCTGACCAGCGGTGAACGCAGTAGTCCGGCCAAGTTCCGCAGCCTGATCCCGCAACGCGTCAAAGTCATCCCCGGTCGCGCCGGACACGGCACGCACGCGATTCATGGACTTTTCAAATTCCGCAGCGGTCGCAACCGCAGCAGCACCAATACCAACAATAGGTAACGTCACAGACTTCGTGAGAGTCCCACCGGCCTTCGACACAGACGCGCCGACGTTCTGAATTTTCTTACCCATCGCCGCGAACTTGTCGCCAAATGTCTGAGTCTGCGCCTGCATCTTGGCAATCTCGCGTTGCGCCTTCGCAAGATCCTTGCCGTCCCAATCAGAGAGCAGGCTAACGAGAACCGCAGGGTTTCTAGCCACGGTATGCTCCCAACTTAGCCTGTGCTACACGCGTAGCCTTATCGACTAACTCAATGATCTTGTCTGCCTCAGAATCCCGGTTCCAATCCTGAGGAGAATCGTACGCACCCCACACCAGACGGGACGCGGATTTGCCGGAAACGTCACGGATCTTTTGAACGAATGATTGACCGTTGCCGTACGTTCGACCGGTACGCGGATTGCGACCCGGCCTAGGTGGTTGACCATCCGACTTGCGACCGGCAAGTTCCCAAATGACACCTGCCGCCGTAGTGTTCTGGACACCCATCACATTTGACACGACCGTGCCGCGTTTACGTCGCTTCGCCGTCGTGACCTTTATACCACCACGGATAGTGTTCGCGTCGTAACCACCGCGCCAACCTTTCCAACCGGACAAAGGTTGACCATCCTTGACTAACCCCTGCGATTCGTCACGCAACGTATTAGCCGACTTCCGCAAACCCTTCAACGTGTCCTTGTAAATGTCATTATCAAGTTCCTTCAACGCGTTCAACGTCGTACGAATACCCTTGACTTGAACCTTCACTTAGACCCCTTATTGGCTTTGCGTTCCTGAACACCCCGCCAACGCAAATAACGCTGCATTGTTGTGATCACCCGATCAGATTCCGCCATGACAGCAGACGGACTCAAACCAAACTCATACGCCAAATGCACTATTCGGAACGTTGCGGACTGCTCTCCAAAGGGACAAGTTCGTCCCCATCACCGAACTCAACATCAGGATCCGCGACAGTAAGCCAATCAGAGAAATCACCGATAGACGGATCCGACCGGCGCAGCGAATGCCACGCCAACCAGAACATATCCGTCAAACGAAACTCATCTTGGAACTTAGCAACAGACCGATTGAACTCCGCTTCGAACGCGACAAGATCAACCGCCGACACCGTAACATCAGCGGTTGACCCGTCGTCGTTCGTTATGCGTAGGTGCATCTTCATTGGCAGGAACTCCTATCTAAGGTAATGAAGGTCTAGGCTCCGGTACCGCGAGTGACCTCACCGGTAATCGGAAGTGAAACGCTCGTGGTAGCGAGATCGCCAACCGCACCATCCACGGGACTATATTCTGTAACCAAAACGTCAAACGAAAACTGCGGATTCGTGGCCGAAACAGCAGCAGTTCCACCTGGCACGACGGACACCGCGACGGTCCCGCCAAGGTTCGGGAAGAACAGCGAATCAATACCGGACGCACCAAAGTCTTGATGCATTTCGAAATCAACTGTTCCAGACTTCAATCCACCGATACGAGTGCGGTAGCCGCCAGCCGCGCCGAACGCGGTTGTCTCCACATCGTCAGCGGAAAGGTTGATCGTCACGCTTGCGCATGACGAAGTGATGGTCGAACCGGCGAAAACGATAACCGGGTCAGTCAGCACGTACTTAGCCATGATGCTCCTTACGCATACACAGTAACCGCAAACGTCACGGTTAGATAGGTGTTCTCATTGATGGTGGCAGCGCGGTAGTCCCGTGCTTCCGTTACTCGTAGATCCTGCACCAGATCTCCGAGAGTCTTATCTGATTCAAGAGCAGCCTTGACGCTGCTCGCTCCGGACGGATTGCAATAACCGTCAAGATTGGATTGCGCATTCCGGTCAGAAATCTTGGACACGATCACTTGCACCGTGAATGTGTAAGTATCTAACCCGCGACCGAACGCGGTATCAAAACTGATGTTCTCAGGGAAGATGATTGCGATAGGTGGCTTCGGTTCGTCCGGCACATACGCTGACGTACGCAGACCGCTGATCGTTCCTAGGTTCGTTGCGATACCCGTACGAATCTCACTCAGGGTAGCCATCAGGCGACACCATGAGTGACCTTGCGGAACGGCATAAGCATCGACTGAATATCGGGGTCAATGCGAGCCACACGCACCGCACCCATATCCCCGAACCCGGCCACGCCAAGCGCCGATGAATAACGCTGATACTGACGCAGGCTCGCCAGAATTGTTGCCTGTTTCACGGCAGCCGGGACCGCAGTAGCGAACCCGAACACACCCGTGATCTTCACGCCGGTTTCATTAGCCACCACATCAACCGGGAACAAGTAATCACCAACCGACCGCAGCCGCGTGATCGGGAAATCAAGACCAGCGTTCGTGCGGTTCAACGGCTCCAACTGATAATCAGCAGCGGTCCACGTTTCATCATAGATGCCGTCCAACCCTGCCGAAGTTTCCACGGTGATAGCAGTCCCAGCCAAATCATCAACATCCACGAAGTAAGCGTTCGTTGCCGCGAAGTAACGTGTCTCCGTGCCGTTCGTGTAGAACCTGCGTTCGCAGTAACCATCAATCATGCGGGACGACGATTCAATAGCGGTCTCTAACAACTCATCATCAACATTGTCCGTGATGCGAGCCGCAGCCTTCACCTGAGTCAAGGTGGCATAGCCGTTGGTGATCGCCATGTTCAGCCTTTCAAACTATTCAGCCATTCACGAATCTTTGTTCGTGTTGGTTCCTGTGGTGGGTGATTCTGAGCGCCGTGGGTACTGTAATCAAAATCAACGCGACCTGTTGTCGTAATGCGTGCGCCTTGCGCCGCGCAACCAACCCAAAATCCCCAATCCTCAAAGGGAAACAAATCTTCATTGAATGGGTGCGTTTCCCACAACGATTTGCGGAACAAACTCCCACACAACAACAGGTTATCCGTCACCCGCAACACTCGCTCCGGTGTCACATGAGATGGGACAGTTGCGGAGCCATTAGGCCAAGCCATCCCGAACCCAATAACGTCACTAGATTCCAGCTGCAGATCATCAAACGCGGTAGGTCGGTAACGATCATCCGCGCCAATCCACGCAACCCAATCAGTATCCAATGCCTGTACCGCACGATTCAAATACTTACTCAAAAGGAAAGGCTGTTGAACGCTGATGACGGTAACGTCATGCAAACGCGGGTCAAGGTTCGCAATAACATTTGCCGGATTGGTGCAAGCAATAATTACTTCATCCGGTTTGCGGTTCAACTCAACAACTGACGCTGACCAATCAGGAATGAAATGCGTGTAGGTATGGCAGGTTGTGACAACGCCGATTGTTTCCGTCATAGCCAACCCCAAAACTTTGGAACCTGCGCAGCCATTACTTCATCCAGCGGACCGGGATCCCGGCGACCCGCATTAGCGTTGGTGTGTATCTGGCAACCCGCATACTCCGCTTCAATCAACGTGCGAGGACACGAGTCGAACGCCTGAGGTAGAAACACGAACCATTCATGTTCAGCCATAGCATCAAGCACTTCAGAGCGATCCACACCGGATAACTCCGTCAGCGGTAGTCCCATACTACGGGACCATAGTCGTGCCGCGAGAAGTCCCTTTTGGGGATGATTTCGCGCACTCCATAAAGCGGCAGGTTTCTTGTCCCTAGGGGTGATGTCACAAGTGATATCACCATGACACCACTCACCGAACACACCAGACCACGAAGCCTCAACCTCAGCATGAGCCTTAGACATCGTGACAAACGGATCAGCCAACTGAAACAACCGTTGCCGCACAGGACTAGGTGCTTGCTGATGATGAACCCACACAATCGGTTTACGTTCAGCCAACGCCACCAATGCCGCATCAGACAAGAAATCCGTACCCGTAATAACAACCCGATCTGCGTCTAACGCCTGCTCCCACTTATCAGGAGTGATAACGTCAACAGAGACAGACGGGGGAGCATGACTTATCATAGTGGCATCAGTCATCTCCGCGCCACCGACACCACCCGGCAAAAGCCAATCAGCGTCAGCCTGCGGAATGTGATGCGTCACCCACGCAACCCTCACGGCAGCATCTCCAAATACGGCCGCCACAGATCCGCATACACCTTGTCCGCGTCATAATTATCGACAATGAACTTCCGTGCCTGCGGAGATTTCTCACCTTTGCGTTCGTACGCCTGCTCCAACGCGTGAACAATATCTTCCACGGCAGGAGTGTTGAACCATGCGTTCTGCGACGCATCCCACAGGGGTTGACCGCGCACCTTCCAACCATCACCGACAAGTTCCGGTTGTGCGGAAAAGTCATTCACTATCACAGGTGTCGTGCAGGCCTGAGCATCCGCAACCGTGATCCCGAACCCCTCGCCAAGAGTCGGAGCCAACAACACATCCATGCCGGTATAGATCGCCGCCAGAACCTCATCACTAATTCCAATGCGGTTCTGATACTGATTCACGAACTTCACCCGCGACTCATCCAATCCAACAGCGTTGATCAACGGATCCAGCGGGATACCACCCATGCCACCGAAACGCTCCGTGTGCATATAAATCACCGCGTCGTCATGCCGTTCCGCAAAGATAGAAAAAGCAAGCAACTGTTCCCCGAACGCCTTACGGATCGGAGCAGTACCCTTATTCGCGTTGACGACACCAACCACGAATTGATCATCATCAACCTGCATTAGTTGACGACCCGTGCGCACATTCCCCACATCGTCAGACACCTGAGCCGTTGGTTTCATGATTGACGTTTCAATACCATGCGGAATGTAATAGTGATCAATTCCGGCTTTCGTCATCAGGCCGGATCCGTATTTACTCATGGCAACCGGATTTACATTCGGTTTTTTGATGAACGCGCCGACTTTCTCAGGGATCGGCATGTGGTCAACAGGAACCCACGACACCACCGGCAGTTCATCCCAACGCGGATGATTGAAAACCCACACATCGTAAAGAGTGAAAACGTAGTGCCGGTGATCAGGATGCTGCTTCGACCAATCAATGAAATACGGGTGAACCATATCGTTCGAATACGGATCGTACCCGCGAGGGAAATGCTCAATGCCTTCCCACGCACTCATCGTTGCTTCAAGACCATAGTTCGCTGCGACCGCGACGGGATGACCGTCTTTGATCATGCGGGATACCACTTGCTTTGTTTGCGTTCCGTATCCCGTTGGCGACCATGCTGCATTGCTCACCCATAGGCCTGCGATGGGTGCAACGCCGTTGCGGTTTCTACGCCGCTTCTCTGCGCGGTTCATTAGTTTCCTCCGTTGGCAGGTTTTGGCAGGAGGGAGGGTAGCCGGTCCTGCCTCCGACTACCCTCCCGGTCACGCTAGAGGTTACTAGGACGCGTTGCCGATGAAATACTTCACCGCATCGCTCTGACCAAGGTCACCCCAAATACGCATGGTCACGCGGAACCCGACCTCATCAGATGCGAAGTAGGCATCATCCGATCGAGCAACCTCAATGCCGCCAACCTGACGAACATGGTAGGAACCATGCCATCCGAAGAGAGCCGACTTAGCACCGGTCGCAATGGCCGGAACATCGGGGTTCTCAACAATCGGGTAACCAGCGAACGTGTCGGGAGTGCCGACAGTTGCCGCAGGCATGTAGAGGTACTGACCAGCGTTGTCCTTCAACTTGCGCAACGCACCCATGGATGCACGGCGCATCATGTAAGCGCCACCAAGCCGAACGTACGCACCATCAACAGCGTGCGCAAGGTCGATCAGATTGTCAGCGGTGAAAGCGCCGGACACGCCGGTTCCACCGGTAACGCCGGAACCAGCCGCCGTCACTACACCGTTGGCTTCGTTTGTTCCCGTGCCAACAGTCAGGAGGTTGTTCACCTTCACACCAACCGAAGTGCCGAGGGTGCGTCCAAGGTAGGACACAACATCAATACCCGAATCGGTGAGCAACTCGCGACTGACCTTGGTCAGCACGGCAACCTTCTGGCTCTTCAGGGTGATGCTGCTGAACGTCGGATCAAGCGGAGTGATCGACGTAGCCTCATCAATAGCGGTAGCAGCCGGACGAGTGGACTCAACCGGAACCTTGATGTCCTCACCGGAAGCGGTGTTCAGCAGAGTGACAATGCCACCGTCAAGCATCGGACCGACGGTAACCAACTTCTCCTGAATGACATCGTAGAACGACTGCGGCACGATAGCCGAATCGTCAGAGGTGTTCAGGTCACGACGCTCGAAAGTGTACGAACGAATGTCACCCGCCACCAGAGCGCGGACCATATCAAAATCCGATTCGGTGCGAACCTTCGCAGCCTCACGAACCTCAGGTGCATCAACCAGCGATGCCTCAATATCCTTGGCGCGAGCCTCTGCCGCTTGCAGATCCTCAATGCGCTGCGTACGTGCATCAATGTCAGCGTTGATGCGGTCATACTGCTCTTGTTCCTCAGCGGTAAGGTCACGCGCCTCAGCCGCCGCAGAATCAAGGAGCGTCTTGGCTGCGTGCCACGCCTGCTGGCGAGCCTCAACCTGTCGCTTCAAATACTCCATGATTGGAATACCTCTCTTGAATAGATGTTTTATTTATCTTGCAAACCCGCAGCGGCTCCGCGTGCGGCATCGTCCTACGGCTCCGTAGTGACGAAAATCTAGAAAGCCTTAGAAAGCAAATCCATTTGCTTTTGCAGAACGGACAACGGAACAGTTGGTTCCGGTTCCGAATCCTTACCGGTCATGCGATCAACGACCGTGCGCAGAATGTTCGCTTGGTCGTCGTCAAGTTCACCCGCCTGCAACGCGTTCATAGCGTCAGCGAGAACATCCGCATCCATTTCAGTACGGTGCGCAATGACCTTCAAGTTACGGACACTAGCAGTAGTCGTCGGATATGCAGGCACACCGGAGACAACAGACACTTCATGCAACCGCACTTCGTTCAGGGTGCGTTCGTTGCCGTCCTGCGACCATTCATCAGCGACCGTAGAAAAGCCGAACGACATACCGGTAATGTCACCCCGGCGAATGTGATACGCGGTAGAGCGTCCAAGTTCGGTATCCGGCAGATCAATCTCCACATACCCACCGTCCGCACGATCCTCAATGCGGAGAGTCTTAGCGCGAGTGGAACCAAGTAGCAGTTCATCGTTGTGGTTGTAGTACGCACGAATGTCGTTGCGTGACTTCAACGTGCGAGTGAAAGCACCCGGAGCGATGCGCTCCGTAAACGGCAACGGCAACGAAGGCTCATTGTATCGCCAAGCGTAACCCCCGAACGACATCCCATTAGACGACTCATCAACCGCACGCAACTCCGTATCAAGGGTGCGGATCTCTGTGTGCTGCATCTCTGTCCTTTCGTCACGGATGCGTTCAACTTCACGTTCCAACCAACGCCGCGCCGGACCGGGGTCCAACGGGTCAATACCCCACAAGTAATGAGCAACCGCACCCGCACCCGGCCACTCCGGATGTTCCGGGTCACGGTTCTGCGGAGCATCCAAATCCGGTTCATGGCGAGCAGCCCACGCGTTAGCGCGAACCACCTTGTCATCACTCATTTCACCGCGAGCCATAGCGCGAGCCTCACGAAGTGTTCCCTCCGTCAAACCGTCACCGCCGTAACCCTCACGGTTCAACTCAAGACCACGCGCCGCAGCATCTTGAATATATTGCGGAATGTTCTCCGCACGATCCTCCGACGGAGGCTGCAAAGGATCAATCCGCGTCAAGGTGCTGAACCGGTGACCCACCAAAGTTTCCGTTGGTAAAAACCCATCACCGGACGCGGTAAAAATACGGATCAGCGCAGCAGGGTCATCCTCGCTCGCGTTGATACTGAATTCACTATCAGGAATCCCTAGCGTGCCTTCCGTCATAATGTGTTCAATCTGGCCGCGAGCCATACCACCAGACGAATCCCACTCCACGAAATCGCCTTCGGAAAGTTCACCCGGCTCCGCACGCTGCTCAAAATCGCCGGGATCAATAACCGTCAAACCAAGATCAGCGTACGCTGCACGCGCCGCACCATCATTCTCGAAAACGTGCGTGATGCGGTAATCCTGCGCAATGCGCTCCGCTTCACCAGCCTTGAAACTCACCTGATCAACGGACTCATCCGGACGCATCAACAACATAAACGAACGCAAACCAGCATTGTTCAGAGTCGTGATAGTTGTTGCACGTTGCCGTTCCTCACGACCCGTCACCACAAACAAATCACCCGGCAACGAATTGATGTAATCAATAACATCACGAATCGGACGAGTGCCGCGCTCAACGATCGTTCCATCAATGTCCGTGATAACAGCCGTGACCGCGTTCGTGACACGCTCCCCACCCGGCTCCATATCCTCCGCAATACTCAACGCAACCATCTGATCAATCGCGGATTGCTTCGTGTCGTGGCACGCCACAACTTTGCCGTCCTCTTTCACGACAGCCCACGCAGGACATTCGCTCTCAGACGTAATGAAGTACGGCATTATTCGACCACCTGTCGCAGGACATTCAACTTCGTAGGTTGACTAGAGAAAGCAACAAGATCATCCAGCGGAGACACATCCAACTGAATTGACTCCTGCGGTTTCAAACGGAAACCGTTATCAACTGACGCGGTTCCGAAGTTCACCCAAATATCGTTATCGCCGTTGAATTGCTCAGAGAAACCAAGTTGAAAATTGACTTCTGTGCCGTTGCCGCCAGCATCCGTGAACGTCATAGCGTATTCGGTTGATGGTTCCAAGGTAGTAACTTTCAACGTGGAAAACTGACCACCACCCTGATTAGACGCAGGCACATACTCCGCGCTAATGACTGTTCCACCTGTCACGTTTGACGCAGCGGTAAAAACAGAATCATAAGAGTCTGACGCGTTGCGGTTCAGGTTGTACGCGAGAACTGTTCCACCGGTTCCATAGGTTGCGCCTTCAATAAGTTCAGCGTAAACATTTGAACTATCCACATCAATTTCATAGAACTGAAACTGTGCGCCATGCGGACCTGTACGAATAGCGAACGACGCTGAACCACCGTTAGACAGGGTGAACAATTCATTCAAAACAAACACGTAACCATCGCGTGCGTATTCTTGCGGATCAGTTACCGGCTGCAAATTCCGCAACGTAATACGTTGTTCGTGGACGGACGGAGCATGAACCTGCGACTGAGGCGAACCAATCGAAAGCACATTCGCTGAAATTGATATCAGTCCACCAACCACATAAGTAATTCTTCCTCAGCCTGTCGCCGTTGCTTACGGCTATTCGGCGCAGCCATAAACACCGGCAAGATGATGTGCGCGAAACCCGTGAGAACGTTTTGTGTTTGTTGCGTTCCATCTGCGGAACCGGTGTAAGCCACACCGCCGCGAACCGTGCCGCGTGACCGGTTGCGACCAAAACGAGTGCGTCCGTTGCGGACAATCTTCGGTGCAGGCCAATACCACCAACGCGCACCACCGGACTCCGTTGGCTGCGGACCCGGAGGCGTAGGGGGAACCGGTCCACTTCCCGTCACGCTACCCGCAGATACGCTAGAACCGGCCACAGAGCCGCTAATAGCCGGAGTGCCTACGGCAGAACCCGCCTGAGAACTAACACCGGAAATAGTGCCTGAGACATCAATGGTTCCTGTGACAGATCCCGCAGATGTTGCAGACCCCGCAACGGAACCCACATTGTTTTCCGTACCGGACACAGATCCCGTCGAAGTGACCGAACCCGTAACGGAACCGGCGAACCCAACCGAACCCGTAACCGAACCCGTAACCGATTGCGTGCCAGACGCGGAACCCGCAAAACCAACAGAACCGGAAACGGAACCCGCACTAGTTACCGAACCAACAACAAACCCGGTCCCGAAACCACCAAGCGCATTCGCATCCAGAACACCCAAAGACTCCGAATCAAGGGTGAACAGACCCGCCACAACTAACTCACAGACTCAGACAAGTTCCCTGAACTGATCGTGTACGTGCCATCCGTCGCGTACGTCTGCTGCGTGTCCAAAGCACGAGAACCATAGAACGTGCCACCCGACACCGCAGACCAATAACCAAGATGCGTGATCGTCGTAGAACCCGGAACATCAAACACAATATCAGCGTCAGAGGTAGCCGTGCCGCCAGATGCCGCACCCCACGAAATCGCCTCACGCGTGTACGAACCACCCGTGACTTCACTTGTGCCACCGGTAGACGGGTCAGCGGTGTGCAGACTCGCATACGCCGCAACCGCAGTAAGACCGGAAACCTGAGCGTTCAAACCCGCCGCAACTAGACCCGCCATTATTCCTCAACAATCCTAGAAATGTTCCCGTCCGCGTCCCGTTCAATCTTACGCGTCTTACCGTCCGGCAATGTCACATTCACCACCGGGGTAGGGATCGCATCAATCGTTGAACGAATAACCTCAGCAAACTCACCCGGTTCCATACCACGAGCGTTATAAGCATCCTGAATATTGGCCGGGGATTCCGCAGCCTGAGTAGCGTTCTGCAACTGCACAGACGGCAAACCGGTGTGATCAATAGCAGGCAACCCGACCGCTTCCGCAGCCGCCGAAGGCGAGTAGCCAACCTGAACCAGACGCGCAACCATATCCACGCGCTTTTCAAGTTCAACGATGTTAGCCGCGCCAAGGTTCACGTTAGCGAGAGCAACGCGGTACTGATCGCCACCATCAACGCGGTCAAGATCCTCTAGCCGGTGAATGTCATTGATTGACAACCAGCCACCCTGAATCGCTTGCGAATACGCCGTGTACCGGTCTTGCAGGTTAGCGCGTAGCAAACCATCAACGTTGAATTTCAGGAACGCGTCACCGATAAGCATCATCGAATACGCGTTCTCAATTTTTTGGATCATCGGGAGTAGCGTGTAGGTGACGAACTGCCGCGATGATTCTTCAACGCTGGCGTAACTCATCGCTCCCTGTTGCGTACTCTGCAACATATGAACCGGGATGCGGAACATCCGCGCAACCTGCTCAACAACGAACTGTTGCTCTTCAATCAACTGCGAATCATTAGGAGCAATCGTTGTAGAATTGAATTTCGCTCCGCCGGACAGGACACCGGGACGATGCGCCTTACGCAAACCCTTGTGACCCTTTTCCCATCCGTCTTGAATTGCCTTCGCCTGCTCTGCCGTGATCTCACCGGGAATCTCAATGACACCCGCCGCGCTAGAACCGGAGCCGAAAAACGCAGCCGAATACTCTTCCAACGCCTTAGCGATGCCTAGTGTTTCCTTCAACTCCGCGATACGGCTAGTACCATGCAACGCACCCGGCAACCGCAGATCCGTGATGTGCACAATTTCATCTTCGGTCAGAACAGTCTTACCCTGATCAACGACGTACTCAATCCGACCGTCAGCATCACGACGGACCTTGATCCTGCGGGGGTCCATGATGTGTAACGCGATAACGTCGCCGCGCTGATTGAACAACTTACGGGTAAACGATTCACCGTGAACAAGCAGAGAAAAGATCATCATTTGGTAGTGATCGACGCGGGAAACGTTGCGGTCCGGTTCAGGGTTATCAATCCAAACCGGCTTGGGTCGCAGCGCACGACGCTCCGAACCAGCACGGTAGAAAGCATCCACGGGAAGGGTAGAAATACTATCCGCGATCAACCTAACCGCAGCGAAAACCGGCGTAATACGAATGGCGTTGTCTTGCGTGATGTTCACGCCGCTACGCGTGCCACCGGTCAGCGAAGGATCACCGATCTCAAAGAGTTTCTGAAACGTGATAGCGCGACGCTCCGGAGGCGTAAACAGATTATTCAGCACCGCGTGCACGCTCCAATGCAACTCCGAACATGGTCAACAAAACACCACCGACAATGAAACCGGCAGCGGGTGCGATCAGCGCAGCACCGGTAGTGACAGCAATCAAACCGGCAAGTTGAAACACCGTCGCCATGGTTTCTCCCTAATAATCAACAAACGTCACAAGCGACCACGGCTCTTGCCTGATCGTTTCCTCAATGCGCGTCATCCGGTCATGCTGCGCAACTAGCACAGTATCCGGAACCGCTTGCGCACCGCGCTCCGCGTTACGTTCCCGGCACACATCCAACGGAGTACGCATAACAATCAAATGACTATCCGACAACGACCAGCGTGCCGCGTCAAGCCACGACAACCGTTCCGATTGCTTCGTGTTACACGCATCAATCACCAGCGATTCACCTGCGCGTAATCGAGGTGGTGCAAGCATCCGCAACGCACCTACCTGATGCAAGTCAAGTTTGCCGCGAACCTTACGAACAATGTCAGCCGACAGAACCTCATCACACTCAATCGTTGCCGCGTGTGTTGATTTGCCGGATGCGGGAATGCCGCACATCACGTAAAGCATCAGGCGAAAAACTGTGGGACAGGTTGCGCCTGATCCGGTGACTGATTCACGGCACGCTCAACTGCCATGATCCCCGCAACGGCAAGGTCAATACGCCGCGCACTATGCCGCGTCTCTTTCACAATCCTTGTCCCCCGGCTATCCGTTTTCAGATACGCGTTACTAACGTGACGCGTTAGTGCCGGGTTGCCGTCATGCGTCAACCGGCGAGTCAACACCATATCCGTAAACCGCTTGGTAGCGGGAGTCATACGCGCTGCGCTCTGCGGGAATTCCGTCACCGGAAGATTCTCATCAGCGAGAACCTCGAGCGAACGCGACCACAAATGAGGGTCAGCAGTAATCTCACGAACACGCCAACGCAGGCACGCAGTACGAATAGCCTCTTCAACATCAAGAATCGGCACACGCCACTCAGCACTAGTCGGAGGTTTCTCCCAATGACCCGCAACGGTAACGTGAGGAAACTCCCCAATCTCAACCGCGATCAACGCAGTAGAGTCACCAGAAAACGAACCATCCAAACCAAGCACAACATCCGCGCCGTCCGGAATCGGTCGGGAATCGTGGCACTCATCCCACGCCGCCTGCGGCAACCATTGACCCTGCAAACTCACAGGACGATTGAACCAATACCGCTGCCACTCAGCAGCAGACGTTTGCGGATCTTCGTAACTAGCGGCAATCGCTTCCAGATCCATCCACGCGGACGCGGGACCGTACACTTCCCGCAACCCGTCAAGCCGGTCACGTTTCTTAGACGCATCATATTTCGCAGATGCTTCGCGGTGATCAAATAACAAACCCGCGTCAGACACGCGACCCTCAGTAATTGCTTGCGCGTAACTGTGAGTATGTTCGGCCACCGAACCCTCACCCGGCGCGTACATAGTCGAAGTCTCAAGCATCCAACCACTAGCGATCTTCCGCTTCAACAAGTTACGCAACGTCACCTGATGCAAACGCTGCAACCTAGGCAGCACCCACAGATGCGTTTCGTCCGCAACAATGAACGTTGACTTCCCGCCATCTTTGGAACTATCAGCAGCGGACTCCGGCGTGATCTGACCATTAGGCAACAACACGCGAGTGATACCCGCATCAATACCCGAATACGTTTCCTGCAACTTCTGCGACGTATTCAAAATGAACTTGATGCCGTCATACGTGTTACCGGCCTGATTGAACTCCGTAGCGAACACCAGAATCTCAGGACGCTTCACCGGCACGCCAACAGGCTCACCCTCATCGTAAGGGTAACCCCACGGACTAACCTCACCCGCCGCAGCGAAATGAGAAAACCGCGACGGACCCAAAGCCTCAACAATCGACACAAACGCAGCAAGTTCAGACTTCGCACGACCCTTAGGACGCGACAAAACCGCACGACGCACCCGCCGCGAACCATCCGAATTCAACTCATACGCACGAACAAGAAACGCAGCAAACTCATCATCAAGCGTGATCGGATCACCCTCAATGTCACCGGGACCATGAACAAGGAAAGTCTCAACCCAATCAATGACCTGATAGCCAAGACTAATCATTGACAACGGCCATCAGCCGCGACTTCCGGTCAGGGTCAACCTTCGCCACAACCGGAGCCACCGGAACATCCTTATCAACCGCGATCTTCAACCTCATGCGATCCTCAGGAGTCGCACCAAACTTCGCAACCCTGATCCGCAACTCAGCCGCCAAACCAGAATCACCCTTGCACATCTGATCATGCAGGAACGCAGTATCCTCTAGGAAATCCCAATCAGTCTCCGTGAACGTCTGAGCCTGAGCCGACCGCCGCCAAGTCTCCCACCAACGCGCCGTGCGCGGATGCCAATCATGCTCCGGCAACTCCCGACCCCGAACCTCATCATCAGGAGCAAGCCGCTGCAACTCAGACTGCCGACGCTTCGTATCAGTCTCACGGCTACGTTCGGCGCGTGGTGCAGGTCCACGACCGGCCATCAATCCTCCCAAATTGTAGAAATCCGCAACCATCGAACACACGTTCGGCCACACAAAACCGCCACAAAACGGACATTCACGACCAAACGGAATAACAAAACTTTCAACTAAAACGCGTTAGACACGCGATCTAAAAAATCGGACATACCGGAACAAACCCGGCGGACATATCGGACATACCAGACATATGCACGCTAAAAACAGGT
>Ga0070753_1000763_pt1 | contig 18897 bp, 35 predicted proteins | sample VirMetDEL_Aug_31_FD_77441 | JGI IMG/M metagenome (GOLD analysis project Ga0070753, IMG submission 77441) | Aqueous microbial communities from the Delaware River and Bay under freshwater to marine salinity gradient to study organic matter... | ecosystem: Environmental > Aquatic > Marine > Coastal... | reverse complement strand
TGCCGGCGATGTCGTCGTGAATCTCTGTCCAAATGCGATGAAACCGGCGGGCCTCTTGCAACGCGCCGAGCGGCGTTCGAGCCATCCCGGTCGGAGTCCACCCGAACTCTTGCAACACTTCGTCGTCGCTCATCGCTTCGTCGACCGGTGAGCACGAATATCGGCCAACCTCACGGTCGGAACGTATCCGGTCCAGCACCGTGTCCCGGTTCGGATGTTGACGCTCAGGCAGCCGCATGTTCACGGGTCCGCTCCCGTTCGTGCTGTCGGCGGAGACGGTGAGCGTTCCGGCAGGAATCGCAGACCGGCACCTTGAAGCGTCGGTGCTGTTGATACCCCTTGTCGGTGCCGTGCGCGATCCGATCTTCCAAGTCGACCGGTTCGAGGGGGAGTAGCGGGCCGTCCCATTGGCAAAGGGGGTGATCGTCGGTGAGCGGCTTCATGCCGGTTACCGGTTGCGGCGCCACCAGCCGCGAGCAGCCTTAACCGGTTCGATGAACTCGACGGCTCCGCCGGCCGACTTGTGGTGAAGGGTCACGTTGACCCTCTGCCAAATGGTCGCAAGGCCGCGGGTCTCTTGACCGGTCAGCGCGTAGGCGATGCCGTCCCGGAATCCCATCGCATACTCTTCGTCGAGCGCGTTCGGTTCGAGACCTTCATGCTCTTCACCGTTGCTGTCTCGGAACGGGCGATCTTCGTAGCCGGAGTCGAAGAGGGCCGTCTTGTAGGTCTCAGCCTCGTCGAAGCAGGTGAGGAAGAACCGGAGGGTGTCCACCTTCGGCTTGGAACGCTGTGGGCCTCGGGCACGCTTGGTGGCGGCGGGAGCCTTCTTTGGGGCAGGTTTGCGGGTTGTCATGTTTCTCCTTGTGGTGATGCTGCCGATGTTAGTCGGCGGCGGTGGTCCCGTCGTCGAGGATGACGTCGGGCGGAAGGTGGGCCGGCTTGGTGGGCCGGGCGTAGACGTAGGTCGAGACGAGCGACCCGTTGGAACCGACTGCCGCCTTGGCGGTGCGGAGCACCTTGCCTTCGCGGTAGCCGCGCTTCTCCAGCGTCGCCTTGCGGGCCGGCCGGAATGGGGCAAACTCTCCGGTCGGTTCCCCGTCCTCGTCGAGAAGCATCCAGCAATCGCCGTAGCGGCCGTTGATCCGCTTGGCGCGAACCCAGTTTCCGTCGAGGTCGAAGAGGGCGGTGAACTCGGCGAGCCCGCCGCGTTCGATGAGGTCGGCCTGAAGTCTCGCTTCGCGGGCGTTGATGTCAGCGGCCCATTGGGAGAGGGCGCCGTCGGTGTCGCACCGTTCGAACGAGGCGTGCCGTTCGCGGTCGAGGTCGGCGGCCTTCTCGCGGAGCCGGGCAGCCGCTTCGGCAACGGTCATCGTCGGTTCGGGCATGGCCCGGTCGGCGGCGTTCACCGGGCCGCCTGCGCGTCGGCATACGGGCGGAGCGGGCGATCATCTTCGGTGACGGTGAGGTCGGTGATCCACACCGGGCCGATGTTCGTGCCGAGGTTCAGGTCTTCGCCGTTCTGCGCGTTCTCGGTGAGAAACTGGCGCATTTCTTCGGCGGTGAACTTGCAATCCGGGTCGTCCAACTGGTCGGCCGGGATCGCGATGGTCAGGATGAAGTGTCTCATTGTGGTGGTCTCCTTGTGGTGGTGGTGGTCAGGATGCGTCGTGCCAGACGACGATTTGGGCGCGGGCCGCGTTGAGTGTGGCGTGCTCGACGACCTCGCGGGTGGTCCAGTTGTTGCAGAGGTACGGGAGCCGGCCGGCGGCGATCGCGGACTTCGGGAGTCTGACGATGACGCCGAGGTTGGTGCGGTCCGCGTACTGGTAGCGGCGGACGGTGCGGCCGTACTTGTCTCGTTCGGCGATCTCGGTGAGGGTGCCGCGGGTGGTGTTGGTGGTGGTGTGTGTGGTGGTCATGTGGTCAAGTATGCCGGACACCAACCCGCATGTCAACCCCATATCAAAGATTTTTTCCGATAGGGGTCACATTCGCCACGGGGAGGCGCGTTCCATAGAAGCGGGCACCACAGTCGGCGGCGCCTTCCGGCCAAGCAGAAGGTCGGTCAGCGCCCACACGAGCGCGTCCAGCCGGTCAGGCGATTCCATAAGGTGCGGCACCCAAGAGGCCATCTGATCTTCAAGCGTCGTGAACGTGCCGCAATGAAATATGCGGTTCTGCTCATACAGGGAGACACACGGTTCGGCGCGGGTCTGCTTCCCGCGGGCTGCGTGCACCTCTTTGATTCGGACCGTCGAGTCAACTGTCCGGATCGTGGTTGCAATCATGTCGCCGCCCTGATTCGTTTCAACGACGATCGCGTCCGCCTCCCAACGGTGGTAGGCGTCCACCGCCTTGCCGGCCCATTCGAGCGGCGAGCCGCGCATAGTCAAATCTTCAAGGACGAAGCCGCGGTCACCCTTCGAGCCGGCGACGATGATCCCGGTCTCGTTCGAAGTGTCCTTCGCGGTCGCGGCCGGGTCAATCGCGACCACAATCCGGTCGAGGTCATCAGGTGCCGCACACCTGTTGCGGCCTGCCAACTCGTAGGTCCAGAGGGCGCCCTCCACATCTTCCAACAGTTCGCCGTACAACTCTTGGCGGCCGAGCCGGGTGCCCTCATACCGTTGGCGCAACTGGTCGAGTAGCAGAGGCGGCAGGTTTGCCGCGTTGTCGAATGTGCGGCCACGGGTCAGGAACACGGTCTCGTTGTCGACGAGCGACATGAAATATCGCATTAGTGGCACCGGGGCCGGCGTGCCGGTCACGACCACCTTCGGGGCGTCACCGAGCCGGAGCGCCGGTTGAAGGGTCTGCCACACTTGCATCCCGTACCGGAACGATGCCGGTTCGTCGAGCCAAGCGCCGTGGAACTGTGGGCCGCGGAGACGGTCCGGGGTGATCGCCGGATAAACGCGGGCCCGGCTCCCATTATTCAGAACTATCTCGGTGGATGTCCGGTTATAAGAGCGCACCGCCCGGTCCAACACTTCAAGGAGCCCGGACTCCCCTTCCATGCAAACGTCGCGGCCGTCTCCGAACGTGGGCGACACGACCGCCCAGCGGGTCATCGGCCGGAGCACCATCTCATTCGCAAGCCATTCGGCTGCTGTCCGCGTCTTACCGAATCCGCGGCCGGCGACCAGCAACCACACAAAGAACTCTTCGGGCGCTAACTGCTCCGGTCTCGCTTGCAATCTCCACCGGATGCGGCCTTGCACCTCCACCGGAAGGGACGCGAGCCGTTCGGCCGCCTCCTGCCGGGACAAGGTCACGGTCACTCGCCCGGAGGATCAGCCGGCGGAACACATGCCAGCGAACAGACCGGGTCGCCATCCTTGGGATGCACAATCATTCCGCGTCTCAGGGACCGGCCGCACCGGCACACGAACCGCTCACCGAGGACACCGATGAAGAGGACACGGGTCGGACCTGTCGCCTTCGGCTTACTTGGCGGCATCTCCAGCCCGCAATGAGTCGGCGATCTCCAGAATGCTCTCCGCCACCTTCGTCGGATCGTCGATTCGAACCTCGGCTTGTAGCCGCTCAGGGGCGTAAAGGCCGAGATACTTGGCGCGGGTGTCCATAATCTTCAGGACGGCACCCACCTTGTTCGGGTCACCCTTACGGGCGTCCGCCCACAACCCTTGCATCATCTTGTCGAGCCGGTTCAGTTCCTCGTTCAGCATCTCCCGCGTCGGCAGTTCCACCGCTTGCTCAATCGCCGCTTGAACATCCCGATGGGCAGCCTGCCGCGACGAATAGCCGAGACGCTGTGAAATGAGTTCGTAGGTCAGACCAGCCGCACGAAGTTCGAGCGCCTGCGTTCGACGCTGAGCGATCTCAGCCTGCTTCGGGGTCGCCATGTCATTGCTCCTTCTGTCCCGTAAACGGGGATGTTACACGGGTCAGCCGGCTGCCGCTTGGCAGAGTTCGAGAAGCCGGATGGCGGGTCGGTCGCCGAGGGCGGCCTTGACGATCTTTGCTTCGTCGTTGGTGAAGGTGAGGTTGAGGCGGTAGATCGCTCGCTCCTGTTCGATGCGTTGCCGCTCTTCGACGTTCTTGGCTTCGGCGAGGCGCTTCTCTCGGTCGCGCTGCGCTTCGATGGCGGCGGGGGTGAGGGCTACCTCTTGGTGTCCGCCGGTTGAAGCAGCGGTGACGCCTTCGGGGGCATCCATGTCTTTGGGTTCCCATGCTCCGCCGAAGTCTTCTCCGGCGAGGGCTTCGGGGGCGGGGATGTCTTCGAGAAGCCGGTTGAGTTCGTCGTCGGACAACTGGAGGCTGTCTTGGGCCCAGTCGAGGGCGCCGAGTTTTTCGAGGTCGCGGAGGACTTCGGTGGCGAGTTCGATGTCTTCGGAGCCTCTGGCCCGGTTGTGGCGGAGGGTGGCGATTCGGGCCTGTTCTAAGGTCATCGGGACGATGGCGAGCGGTACCTCTTTCATTCCGAGGTGGCTTGCTGCTCTCCAGCGGTGTTCGCCGTCGACGATGGTGTACGGGTACTGCTTGGCGAGTTCGGCGTCTTCGGTGCGGACGGCGACGATGGGTTGCGTGAAGCCGTCTTCGGTGATTGAGCGGAGAAGGAGGTCGAAGTCGGCGTCGGACTGCCGGTTCGGGTTGTAATCGTTCGGTTTGATTTGGGTGAGGGCCGCGTAGACGATCTCCAGTTTTTCGAGACTCTTGTTCTTCTTCTCGACTGCGGCTTTGCCTTTGGTTGCCATTAGTGCTCCTTGCTGGTGCGGGTCGGGTTACGGGAGGTATTCGGTGGGGAAGCCGTCGTATTCTAACTCTGCGACGAACTTTGTGTGACGGTTGCGGGCTCGTCGCCGGTCTATGGCGGAGACGGTCCGGGCATGTTGGACAAGGCTCGGGTTATGAAGCCAGTATTTCTGGCGGTGAGTGGTGAGCCAGTCGCACACAAGGTTGTCGAGCCCTGTCGGATGTTCGTAGCGGCGCTCTTGCCAAAGTGGCTCGTCGTAGAAGTCGGCGACCTGTCCAGCCATTCCGGCCGGCATGAATGAGCATTGGTTCCAACTGAACGTGGAGCCTGCCATCCAGCGGGAACCTTGTTCGCTGTTCTCCTTGTGGCGGGTGAAGAACTGGATGAGGTTGTCGGGGTGCTCTTCGATAGCGGCGAGAATGGCCGGCATGAATCCTTTGGTCAGGATGATGTCGTCCTCCATTCTGACGATTGGGTCGTTGCCGGCTGATCGGAGGTGACGAAGGAAGGTGTCCATTGCGCCTTGTCCGCGCTCCCATGTCACTTCAAGGTTCGGGATGTGCTGCGCGACGTACTCCACGATCGGCCGGCGGCCTTCAATGGCCATCATCAGGAAGCGGGGTTCACTCACTTGTTGCCCATCTGCCGGTTACTGCGACGTCGGTCCGTTGCCGGTTGATGACGTAGTTATCGGTCGGGTCGAACTTTTCTCGCCAGTCGGGGCGGAGCCATTGCGCCATAACCCAATAGGTGTAACCGTCGGGGAGGTCGAGATACTTCCATGTCTGCTTGCTTCGGTAGAACGGGCGGGTGATCCCGTACAGGGTGAGCGCGGTTCGAAGGTCATGCCAGAGGGCGATGCGGTCCGGATTGTCGAACGTCATCAGATATTCGTGGGGCGGGTCATACCGTTTTGTTGTTCGGAAGGGTGCAGCGGCGAGCCGGTCGGGGAGGTCGCCGAGCATTTCGACAGTTTGAGCATTCGTCGTTTTCGCGGTGGTCACGGAACAACCCTAATCGGATTGGTGCCGGTGAGGCGGGCGACGGACGCGATCGCTTCCGCGAGCCGGTACGGAGACAGTTCCACGTTCACGGACCGGTAGCCGCTCTGTTGCGCTGTGCGGGCTGTTAGGCCGCGGCCGGCACACGGGTCCAGCACGAGACCGTTCGGGCGCCTACGGGCCCAATGGGCGACCGCTAGGGCCGGCGTGTCGTCGTCGTCGACACCTTCGAAGTCGGGGTGATCGTTGACCGGTTGCGGTCGGAAGTCGGCGGCGATGAGGCGAGCGGGCTCCTTGCCGTAGAACGAGATATTCCAACGGCCGGTGATTTCTGCTCCGACGGCCTGACAGGCGTCAGCCACTTGATCGACCGTCTTCACACCGGATTCAACATAGGCGACCGTTTCGTTGAGTCGAGCGGCCGCAACGAACTGTTGGACCAGATTCGGGTAGTCGACCGGTGCACCCTTACCGCCGTCGACGCCGGCTTTGGTGCGGTAAGAGCGGGCGATGCCTGCCGAATAGGGAGGGTCGGCGTACACGAATGCGATCGTTTCGGTGCGGACTCCGGCGAGGGTCCACGGTTGCTCTTGCCGCTCCGCGTCGGCGCACACGAAGAGGTGCCGGTCGACGGCCCATACTTCTCCGGGGGCGATCGGGAATGAGTCGTGTTGTCCGGTGTACCGCCATGAACCGTCGGCCGCGATGTTGTGCCGGTTCACCATGTCGGCTTGCCTCCCCATTGGCCGGCGCCCGGCCGGAAGAACTCCGGTTCAATGAGCGGCAGGATTCCGCCGGTGGCGGCGCTGAACGGGTCGCCGAGATAAAGGGTGTCGGTCATCTTCTTCCATGAGCCGACCGCAACATGACATTGGTAGCAGCGGGCGGTGTCCGGAAGCGGTGTCGAGGCGTGACGGGCGTGAGCGGCAAGTGTCGCGTTCATCGCCTTCAGGGAGCGGTCAGCGATCCAGTCGGGCGCCTTCTCAATGCACTCTCGACGGAAGGTGTCTTCCCACGTTTCGCCGAGCCGCCGGTTCGCGGTGACGGCACGCTTCCCGAACTGTGCGACCGTCTTGACGCCGGGGAGTCGGCGCTCCAGTTGATCAAACCATTTCGGCCACGCGATGCGGGCGACCGCAAGGTTGTTGGCGCCGTGAATGTTCATGGTCGGCGGACCAATCCGTAACTCTCGTGGCGGGACGCCATGCCGGTGCAGAACGTCGTAAGCATGGTTGTAATCCCACTTGTTCTCGGAGATCGCCTTCCAGATGTCGCCGTCGTTCCAATCGTAGATTGGGCGGACGAGACGGACGCCGTGCCGTTGCGGCTTCGTTATGTACCCCTTCGATGAGAACAGTCCGCGGCGACGGGAGAACGATTCGGAGATTCGGAGCCCGATGACGGACATGAGTTCTTTGCCTTCCGGGGGCGGGAACCGGTCCGGTTTGATCATGTCGAGAATGTTCTTGTCGGGGATTTCGTAAGCGAAGTCGGGTGGCTGTCTCATCCATTCGGACGGGTCGAGCATCGGGTCGAACACCCAAAAGTACGGTTGGCGCCGATTGAAGCAGTTGATGACGGGCTGCCGGGCGTAAATCCAATGGAAGTCGATTTCGGGTCGAGCGGCCAGCCGTTCCGCATATTCGAAGGTGCCGGGGAACATGACCTCTTCGTCGCGCATGAGCACTTCGACGGGGAGCCGGTCGGTAATGGTGGCGGCGATGACCGCCAGTTCGATGCACACTCCAGAATCTTTGCCGCCGGAGAACGAGACGATGATGCGATGTCCCTCTTCGTACACTTTGACGAGCCGGTTGACGGCCTCGTTGAATACGTCGATTCCAAGGTCGAGTCGTCTGCTAGCGGTCATAGGGTTTCCTTCCGAAGCCGGCTGCGTGGAAGTGCCATCGGGCCGGAATGTGCCGGGACATAGACATCAGCCTAAAGGCTGTGTTGGGTGATAGGTGGCGGGTGATCCAGTCGGGGACCGCGTTCATGCCGACGATGCGGACATCTTCGAAGCCGGCTTGTGTGAGGCGCTCGCGAAGGGTGTCGGCCCGGTACTCCGGGTGTGTTTCAAGGTTCTGCCATTCCGGATAAAGGCCGGCTCTCCGGAAGCGTCGGCGAGGCATGTTTCCGTGATGCACGATCATTCCGCCGGGGGTGAGCAGTTCGTAGGCCGCTTTGAAGAGGCGCCGGCTGTGAATGAAGTGTCCGGAGAATATGCAGGTGACGAGATCGAACGGGCCGATAAAGGCGGCTTCTTCCATTAGGTGACGGATGCCGGCGGACGTATTCAGGTCCGCTTGAATAGTGAATACTTCGGGGTGTGTGCTGATGAGGTGTTGCAGCATCGGGGCGGAAGAGTCGACGGCGACGTAGGCGAGCGGGTCGGTGAGCGCCTTCACTAAGCCGGTGCCGGCTCCGAGGTCGAGCACGACGGCGGACACGGCGAGCGGAAGAATGGCAGATTGCAATGTTTGATCTTCCGCCGTCTCGACGCGACCGAAATAGTGCAGGTCGTAGCGGTCAGCCACTTGTGGATCGTCGTATGGATTCAATATGGCGCTCTTCCCATTCGGCGATCGCCCAGCGGATGACGTCCGATTGTGTGATGTCGTGCTCTCTTGCAACCGCTTGGATGATGTCGGCGTCCACGCGGGCGAGGCGAACGGCGACGATTTTCGTAGATTCCGTCCGGCAGGATGCCGTTCTCTTGCCCATTCGGTCACGCCTGCCAACCGTAACCGCAGGACGGGCACCTATGGAAGCGGGCGGCGGGAGGTTCATCCCATTGCGGCGGCTCGGGCTGCAAGTCGAGAATCGAGTCGAGGTCATCGGGATCGAATCCGGTGCCAGTCAGCGTGTCGACGGTGGCCGCTTCGCGGAGGATGTCCGCAAGCAGGTCGAGGTTGTAAGTGGCGAGGTCGCTTGTCCGGTTGTCGGCGAGCAGCATTCGGCGGGCCGTGTTGTCGTCGACGTCGGCCCAAAAGACGGGCACCTCTTCCATGCCGAGCAGGCGGGCCGCTTCGAGCCGATGATTGCCGGCGATGACATGACCGGTCGACGTTTGAGCGACGATCGTTCCAAACCAGCCGTTCATTCGGATGCTTTCCGCGATCGCTCCGATGTCCCCTTCTCGCGGGTTCGCCGGGTGCGGGGTGAGCCGGTCGACCGGAACGTGCTCCACGTTTCCCCGGATTGCCGGCTCGTTTGCCATCTGCGCCACGTTAGCGGGTCGGCGGCATGTCGGGAGCGGTCAACACGGAATGTACCGTTTCAGGCGTGACACGGGACGAATGGGAGTTGCCAGTTGCGGCGCCGCCTCCCGGCCCGTGGATTGACGCGGCGAACTGTCGCGGAAAGGACATCTCCCTCTTCTATCCGCCTTCCGGGCGGAGACCGTTAGAGGCGCTCACACTTTGCGAAGAGTGCAGCGTTCGAGACGAGTGTCTGGAGTACGCCTTAGAGTTTCACCAACATTGGGGCGTTTGGGGTGGGATGACGGAGCGTCAGCGATTCGCGGAGAAGCGGCGGCGTCGGCGGCGAGGCGAGTTGTAGTTGCCCCGCCCTCTTGCCGTGCGTCGGTGAGGGCGGGGCCAACGGTGCGAGACCACCACAGAATCGCACCGTTACTACGCCTTGTAAGTGTAGTGGGTGTCCGTCACCTTGGTCAGACGGACACGCTTCACGACATTCGAGTTGTGGGCGATGAAGCGGCGGGCGGCGTCCAGCGTCCGGAATGAGTAGAGGGTTGGGCGGATCGCTTCGTCGGTGACTGCCCGAACGACCGGGGTCGCTTTGACGATCCAGCCGCCGCCCGGATATTCGGTCTTGCGGAGTTCGTAGTTCATGTTGCTCCTTGTTGGTGGTCGGTGGTGGTAGCGGAAGCCTATCGGCTGTGTTGCCCGTTGTCGTCGGCCGGATGCCAGTCGAGCACCCATTCGGCGCGAACCCACCGAATCTTTTTGGCGGAGGTGCGGATTCCGAGATTCTTCTCGTTCTCGACTCGCACCAACTTGCCGCGGATGGTGACCGGTTCCGTGTCGCCGGCCGGCGAGTAGCGCAGAACCACGTTGTCGCCGATTGCGGGCCTCATCGCTCTGTCTGAACGCCGCTCATCGGCTTCCGTACCGAGGCGTAGATTGAGCCGTTGAGTAGCGCGTAAATGTCCCATCTTGCGACCGCCATGCTCAGGCCACCCTTGCGGGCGGCCCGGTAGAGGCGGCGGATTCGCATGGCGCCGTGCTTGCTGGTCGCGAACTCCCAACGGAGGCCGCGGGAGTGGGCGCCTGCCGGCAAGTAGTCGATTTGCATTGTTCGGTACTGCTCGTCGACGATGACGGACTCGTTGCCGATGACGATTGTGTGATTCATGTCAGTCCTTCCTTTTGGTGATGGTGGCGAACATTCCGTGCTTCTCGCCGATCGGGTGAGACTCACCTTCCCGGATTTGCACGCGCTGAAAGTTGACTTGGGCGGCGCCGCCGAAGCAGAGCGCCTCGGCGTAGGCGGAGGAAGCGAGTTCCCAGCACTCTTCGCAGAGCAGGTGTTCCGGTTGGAACTCGACCATTTGGTCGCGGTAGTGCTGAATCTGTGCGTGAGATTTGAACCGGACGCTCATGTCAGGCCGCCCGGATCAGTTCGTCGCGGACGCGGCGGAGGACCGCGGCGAGGTTAGCGGCGCCGGTGACGGTCACGGCGACTTCGCCGTCGACCATGACGTCGTAGGTTCCGACTTCGCCTCGGACGCACTCGGCGCTGATTCGGTCTCGGATGTTTTCGGTGGTGGTCATTGTGGTGGTCCCTTCGGTGGTGGTCGGTCTCAGTCGCGGAGCAGCGCGAGGAAGTCGCCCATCTGTCCGGCGAGTTCGAGGTCGGCGCACATCTTCTCTATGCGGGCGTAGGCGCGTTCTCCGCGGGCGTCTCCCACTCGGCTGTCGGCGTAGAGCCGATGGTCGGCGTGGTACTTGTCGACCATCTTGGCGAGGTCGGCGTCGGAGTAGTGCTTGGTGGTGGTCTGTGTGGTGGTCATGTCTCTAAGTATGCCGGATAGGTTTCGGGATGTCAACCCCATATTCGGGATTTTTTCGGATATTTTTTAGAGGGCGAGAATGTGGATTCGGAGCCCGTCGAAGCCGGCGATCTCGGTCGGCAGAAACGTGACCGCCTGCAAGTGTTCCGGGTCGTCGTCCGGGATGACGCCGGCGTCCACAATCCCGTCGATTGCCGCCTTCACGGTCGGATAGCAAGCGGCGACGTCGGCGAGCGACCGCCGGTTCTTCGAGCACGGAACCGCGGTGATTATGCAGGCGGTGAGCGTCGGAACTTTCGCCTGCTTCGCAAGGTAGAAGAATCGTTGCCGGGCGTCGGACACCATCGCGGCCCGCTTCTGATAATGCCAGCGACGTTCAGCGTTCGCGGTCCACGGCTTCGTCCGGTCGGTGATGATCCAATGCTCGTTCATGTCCACGAGTGTTGTAAGAGTCCGAGACGGGTTGCCGGTTCCGGGTGTTCGTGAATCCAGTCGTGGCAGAGACGGCAGAGCGCGATCGCGTTATCTTCGTCGAGAATGGAGCCGCCTCGGGCGCGGGTGAGCGGTTCGTGAATGTCGACGCTCCAGCCGCCGCACCGGAAGCCGGGCTGTTCGGTGATGATGAGCGGACCCGCTTGGCAGCGTGGCCGTTCGTGAAGGAGTCGGGTCACCAGTTTGCGGCGGACGGCCTGTTCCGTCTTTCGTTTCGCTGACTGCTTGGCGAGCGGAGTGCGGCGAAGCGTGCTGTTGCCTCGTTGTAATGGTGTTTTACGTTGGAGCGGTGTCCGCTTCATGCCGGCTGCTTCTGGCAGTCGCAAAGTCGGGAGGCGGGTCGGCCACGTTCGTCGTGTTCGGTCATCAAGCCATCTTCACATTTGCCGCACGGTTTCGGTCGGACGAAGTCGTAGGGTCGGGCGGTCCGCTTGCTGCCGCGTCGGCTGGCGGAGCGTTGCAGGTCTCGGAAGCGTTCGATGTGTTCGGCGTCACGGAGCAGCAGGCCGAGATCGTTGTAAGTTTTGCCGTGCTGGTTTTCTCCGCGGTGGAACGCTGACTGCTTCCACCCTTGGACGGCGTCCACAAGGTCGGCGGCCGGGTACAGGGCGAGCGCCTTTTTGATGATCGCTTTCCGTTTGTCGTCGAGCCGTGTCCGATTCTCGTCGCGTCCGGTGGAGTCGAGCCACGCTTGGAAGATGTCAACGATGTCTTTCGGGGAGTATCGGTCAATACTGGTTTTCGTTTGGGCCGCATCCTTGCGGCCACCGGTAGCCGCATCCTTGCGGGGAGGGGTAGCCGTACCGTTGCGGCCACCCTCGGCGGTCGGGGAGACGCGAATGATCCGGTACAGGTTCGTCTGATTGACGGAGCCATCCTTGCGGCGGGTGATTTCGAGGGCGCCCGCCTTCTCCAGTTCGCGGAGCCATCGGTCGACCGTGTCTGTTGAGACGTCGAGGCGGCCGGCGAGCGTCTGCCGTGACGGGAAGGCGTGCCCGGTGTCGTAGTCCGCGAAGCGGGCGATCGTGGCGTAGAGGCGAAATGAGCCGTGGCTTACGGGAAGTCTGATCACCCATTCGGGGATGAGCGCGAACGGGCCGGTGTCGGAGACGTAGTGGTCTGCCATGTTCCTCCTTCGTGGTGGTCGGAGGCCGTGATACTTTGCGATTGCCACGGTTCCTCTTGTGGTGGTGGTGGGCCGGGTCGGTGGTGCGGGCTGCCGGCCCGGCCCGTGAGCCTACACGGGAGAATCGGCTTCGGTGTCGTCGTCGTCGAGTCCGACACCTTGCAACGCTTCTGAGAGCGAGAACAGCAGTTTGTCGAGTTCCGGTTCGGTGATCGGCTGGTCTCCGACGAATGTTTGCCACCAGTCGCGGGCGGCCTGCTTGTCACCGTTCCACGCTTCGAGGACTCGCCTCTTCGCTTCGGCGACGGGCACGGTCTGCTCTTCGAACGGGTCCGGCTCGTTCGGTGTGCCGGTGGAGTCGACGTCGGCGCCGATCTCTTCGGGAACGTAGCCGGCTCCGAGCACGACGTCAGGGAAGAGGACGCGGCAGAGTTGGGAGACCGCTCGCCAAGTGAGCATGGAATCGAGATACTGTTGCCAGTTCTTTTTGCCGGCGAGACCCGCCTTGCGGGCGTCCGCTTCGCTGAATCTGGCGGTGTGGTGGTCTCCGGTGTCGGCCCGTTCTCCGTGAGCGAACGCGGTGCGGCCGTGTCCCTCTTCGTCCGGTGAGATTGCGACGCCGACGGAATGGCCGGCGCGTCTTACAAGGCCGAGCATCGCTTCCGGGCGGAGCGACGCGGAGCCTTCGATAACGTGATAGTTGCGGAGCGACGTCATAACGTCCCATCCGAAGCCTTGGCCGGCGAGGGCGGCGGCGATGATGTCGGTTGGCGCCTTTTGGTAAGAGCGCGGGATGATGCGGCTTGACGCGAGAATCTCCGCTTGGCGGACGATGTCGTCGAACGTCAGACCGTTACTGACGGGTACGGGCAGGTTCACTTTTCCTCCTTGTGGTGTAACCGACCGGGCCGGTCAGGGGGTGGGGTGGGCCGGCCCGGTCGGCGATCTCAGCAGACCTTGGTGGCGCCGTCGGTCGTCCAGTCGTCGCGGAACATCCCGGCGCGGTAGGCGACTTCGCCGACCTCGGTGTCGTAGATGTCGGTCATTTGGCCCTTGATCCAGTAGGAGAGGCCGCGCCGGTAGCCGCGGATCACGTTGTAGGTGTCGCGGCCGGCGACGTACTTGATCCGGACCTCGTAGCCGTAGCCGCAGGGGAGGACCAGTTCGACGCCTTCGTCGTCGTGGGCGTAGGACATCTTGCCGCCGGAGATCGCGAGCACGTTCATCCGGCCGATTTGCTCGGTGATGGTGCGGGCGATGGCGACGGCTTCGGCGTCGGTGTAGCGGGCGGGTGTGGTGCTGTGTGTGGTGGTCATGTCTCCAAGTATGCCGGATAGTTTGCCCGCTGTCAACCCCTTATCGAAGATTTCTTCGGGTATTTATTCGGCGGAGTTTTCGGAGAATGTCGTTCGCCTCTTCTTCGGCGGTGCGGCGCTCCGTCAGCGCGGACGGCGGCCGGCCGCACATCCAACAGACGTCGGAATGTTCAGGCGACCAAAGCACCTTGCAATCGGCGCAACTGTCAAGCGCCTCGGCTAGTTCGCCTACGCCAATCATTATCAACGTGCCATTCAAGGTGAGCGTCTATTCGCTGGTCGAGCCGATCCATCTTTTCGTCGACCCGTTCCACCGACCGGGCAACCCGTATCAGTTCCTGCATGTTCGCGTCGTGCTGACTCGTGTTCGCACGTTCGAGCCGTCTTAGAAGCCACATGATCGGCCCGCCGATTACGGCGACAACGATCGGGACAATGACGGCTTCCATGTCACTCGGCGCTGTCGATTCGGTGACCGGTGAATGCTTCGTTTATCTCGTCGACGTCGAGGTGCCCGTCGTCCGCGAAGGCGCGAGCGAGCCGTTCCATCACTTGCGCGGTCGCTGAAATGCCGGCGAGGACCGCCGCCTTCCAAACGGGGATGTCACCCAACATCGACGCTCCGCCAATAATCGCCATCGCGGAATAGGCGAACACGGCAAAGATGCGGAGCACAACATTCTTGAACATCAGTCGGATTCCTCGGGAAGCAGATACGAAACGAAGTGGAGCAGCGTCGCGATCACGGAAAGCCATATGCCGATTGTACGGGTTGAGCCGCTGAGGGTGATGAGCACGAGCCCGGTGCCGGCAAGCGTCCACGCCTGTTCGGTTACATACCGGACTATTTTCACGTTACGGACTCTTTCGGCGTCGGACGGATGCAGGCGCGAGCGGTGACAACGGTGAGGCCGTCGCCGCCGTCACAACGATGATGGTACGGCGTTGGGCGACCGTCACGTTGGAGCCTGCCGGGACGTACTGGTCGAAGGCGCCGTCATAAACATTTACCTCACTCTCGAACTCTGCTTTCACTTCCGGAGCAGCCTCAGAAAGCGCTTCTACAAGAACAGCGAGAGTGTCCTCTTCGAGTGTGTCAATCGCGCTGAAGATGGAGCGGGCCTCTTCGAGTGTGACGTCTTCCGGGTCGGCGACAATCTGAGCGACCGCCTCCCGCACTTCAGGGTCAGCGATCGCTTCAATCTGTGCCGGAGCAAGCCGAGGCGCGTCAGTAGCCGGCGGCGGCTTCACCGTGGTCGTCGGAGAGGGCTCTAGATTCGTCGTAGAGACGCGAACCGTGGTTGTCGGCATCGTGGTGGCCGGCGACGCTGTTGTGGTCGTGGCGGGCAACAGGGACGTCGTGCTTGGAATCGTGCTGGTGGCCGTGATGGTCGTTGTTGTCGGCGCGACGGTTGTAGTCGACGGTGGCGGGCTGGAGGTTGTAGTCGTCGGCGGCAGCGTGGTCGTCGGCGGAACGGTGGTCGTCGGGACCGTTTCTAGCGGTGCTGTCGACGGTGGTGCTGTTTGACTACTTGGGGCCGGGATCAGCGGCGCTTGAATCGGGGCTGGAACTAAAGACGTTGTCGTCGAGGTGGTCGAGGAAACGGCGACGGTAGTTGGCGAAGAAGGCGGCGACGTTGTCGTCGTGCTCGGCGTAGTTGTCGACGAGGTCGTCGAGGTCGAGGTCGTCGTCGCGACAACTGTCGTTGTCGTCGTCGAGGTTGACGAGGTGGAAGTGGTGCTCGTGTTCGTCGTTGTCGAGGTGGACGGTTCCGTCGTCGTGGATGAAGACGTCGTCGAGGTCGACGTAGTAGCCGCCGTCGTTGTCGTCGTCTCTTGCCATGCCGTGAAGTTTAGGACCAGTTCATAGGTCGCCCCGTTGTAGGGGTTCGCACCGACGCCACGCTGATTGCAGCAGTATCCGGCCCGTAACCGGTAGTCGCCGGCTTCAAGCGTGGTCGCGATCTTCGCCGACACACATTGGTCCGTCGAGTTGTGATTCCCGTCGTCGTCTTGCGCGACGAGCGTCCCGGCCGAGTTGTAAAGCCAAAGATACGGGTCGGTAGAGAACTCGCTGCATCCCGCATTCGAGTTGCCGTAGATGATCGTCGACGTTGTGTCGGTGACCGTGAAATAGAAATCTGACTCTTCTGTGACTGTGTAGCCGGCAGCAGCGGCAGCGCCGGGTGCGAACCACGCGACCGTTAGAACGATGACGTAAAGGCTGCGGCTTACCGCCGAAAGCCGCCGGCGCACCGGTCAGTCGTCGTCTGACGGGCGGCTTGAACCCTTCGCGCCGAAGTAGCCGCCGAGAATACCGATGACGCCTCCGAGCGCAGTCTGAACGAGCGTCATAACGTCCGACGAAACGTCGACCGGTTCCCCGGTCTCAAACGTCTCGAACGATGCCACGACGTAGTCGCCGATGATGGCAAGAATGATCGAGGCCATCACGCCGACCGCAAGGACGTACATGGTGCGTTCGCGGAACTCCATTACGCGAAGAGGACGGCGTAGGTCACCTTGCCGGCGACCCCGTCCACGGGGCCGGCTTCAGGCTGATTTGCGGCTTGAAAGGCCTTGACCGCCTGTTCCGTTTTAGGGCCGAACTTGCCGTCGGCCGGACCGCATTTGAATCCGAGTTCGTTCAAGCGGGCCTGCACTTCCTTCACCGTCTCGCCACGGGAGCCACGGCGAACCGTGCGACGTCCAGCCGGCTTCGACACCTTCGGCGCTGGAGCCGGAGCGGGTGCGGGTTCCGGAGCGGGTGCGGGTGCGGGAGTCCCGGACGTCCCCGCCAAGATCGCTTGGAAGGTCCGTTCGTAGTAGCCGGGATCGTCAGCAAACTCGTTGCTGATTTCGACATGAATCCAGTCGCCCGGAACTCCCGAAAACGCCGGCTTTGTGTAGACCTGCCACCCGTTCCGGTCACACTTCCAGCCGCGACCGTGCTCACCGTAATGGGGCCAATAGTCGAAGATGGCTTCAATGCGGAGAGCCTCGGCGTGAGCGGCGAGGAACTCCATAACCCGATGGGCGTCTCCATAATCGCCGGACCCCTTGTTTTCCATTTTGCGCCATGAAAGGTCAAAGGCGCGGCCGGTGCCATGCACCGACTTAGAAGACTTCCCGCGCTTATTGCGGACGCCCCAAGACCCGTTATTCCACAAGGCCCGATTAGACATGGCGACAATCAACTGGATCAGTTTTTCGGTGCCGGCACGACGACCCTTCGCGTCACCATCCCAACCGGTGTACGGCCTCCCCATGACCGTCAGCCGTCCAGACGAACAGCGGAAGCGGAGTCGTCACCGATCGGACCGCGAGCCGCGGCGACAGACTTGACAAGCGACAGACCGCCAGCGACGAGCGCCGCCTTTAGCGAGTCGGCGAGACCGACGGACAGGATGTCGACGGCGTTCGTGCCGACCAGCGCGACGAGCGTTTGGGCGAACGTGGCGACGGCACGCTCAGCGGCGTCCTTTAGAAAGAGAGGTGAGAACATGACGTCGAGGGTAGCAGTCGACCGTCGAGTCGGGTTGCCGGTCAGACGACGGGCTGTCAGTCGCTAGGCTCGTTAACTATGAGAGTCGTGGATGACTTCCTCTCACCCGACCAACACGCCGCCATTACCGAGGTCGTGTTGGGTGGTGACTTTCCGTGGTACTACAACGGGAGCATCGTGTTCGATGAAGACGATGACCGCTATCAGTTCACCCATGTCGTCGTGCGAGAGTTCGACGGGGAGCGGAGTTGGGCGTACCCTCTGTTCCAGCCGATCTTGGAGCGTCTCGGCAACCCGAAACTGTTCAGGGCGAAACTGAACCTCGGGCCACGGGATCACCAGTACTCTGAGGGAGGGTTCCACATTGACTGTGCGAACATGACGACCGCCGTGTTCTACGTCAACACGACCAACGGATTCACGAGGTTCGCTGACGGGTCTGTCGTGGAAGGCATCGCTAACAGGCTTGTGGAGTTCGACTCCAACATTCCGCACACCGGCGTAAGTCACACCGACGCTCATGTTCGCTGTGTGCTGAACCTCAACTACGAGCGGATCGCTGTTTAGTCAGGTGCGACCCAACTGGTCGTCGCCTCATCCCAGTAGTACCTGATGCCAGTTCCATCTTCGACGTTCCACCCGTCATCGGGCAGGGCAACCGGAGCGTCCCACAAGCAGGTCGTCTCGTTCAGCACCCATGATGGGTAAGGCTGAGGTGGGATGAAAGCGTCACGGGCTTCGTCGTAGGTGTAGTCGGGAATGGCGAAGTTGCCTCGGAACGGGGTACCGCCCAGCAAGTGCTGATTCCCGACCGTGTTGTATGAGGTTCGCTTACAGGTCTGGCCGTGGAAGTTGCCGTAGTAAACCTCCCAATCGGTCACACCTTCGGGAAGGTCGTCCTCGTCTCGTCCCGTGATGACTTGGGTGACCACGTTGTCGGAGTCCAGTAATGCGTAGTGTGCCATTACGCCCAACTTACCGTGTCTGAACCAGCCGTGATCGTGGTGATCTTGTCGGAACCTGAGGTCGCTGTCGAGCCAGTAAGACCGGCTCCAAGAGTGATCGTGTAGGTGTCGGGATATCGAAGGATGACGATGCCTGATCCACCAGCGCCGCCACCAGCATAGTTTGCGGAACCTCCGCCACCTGAGCCGGTGTTGGCTGTTCCAGCGATAGGCGTAGGCGTGCCACCGGAAGCGCCACGACCGCCACCACCAGAACCTCCACCGGCATACTGATATCCAGCACCGCCACCACCGCCACCGGCACGGGTAACCGAGGAGCCGGTGATGTTAGAAGCCCGACCAGCACCGCCACCACCGCCGAAACTCACGTTTGGCGTACTGCTGTTGCCGCCATTATTAGCGGCACCACCACCACCGCCGCCAGCATCCGCCGAACCGTTACCTCCGTTGCGCCCTTGATTCGCCGTACCAGCCCCACCTGATCCGCCGTTACCTCCACCGCCACCGGAGCCACCGCTACTGCCGGTTGAACCCGAGCCAGTTCCGCCCTTAGTAGAAGTGATGGTCGCAAACACAGAGTTGCTGTTAGCCCCACCAACCGTCACCGTGTACGACTCGCCAGCAGTAACTTCGACTGGTGATTCGGCGGCACCACCACCGCCAGACGTTTCGCCATCCCATGCCGAGCGATAACCGCCCGCACCACCACCGCCTCCACCACCGCCTCCACCGCTTCC
>Ga0070753_1000759_pt1 | contig 18947 bp, 25 predicted proteins | sample VirMetDEL_Aug_31_FD_77441 | JGI IMG/M metagenome (GOLD analysis project Ga0070753, IMG submission 77441) | Aqueous microbial communities from the Delaware River and Bay under freshwater to marine salinity gradient to study organic matter... | ecosystem: Environmental > Aquatic > Marine > Coastal... | reverse complement strand
GGTAAAGAGCAACTTCAACATCAACTATCACACTATGGCAGCATTGAAAGGATACCAACAAATGTTAGATGAAGGTGTAGCACCAGAGCAAGCACGTATGGTATTGCCACAGTCGATGATGACAGAGTGGTACTGGTCAGGTACACTGTATGCATTTGCTAAGATGTGTCAGCTACGATGTGCTAAGGATACGCAGCAGGAGTCACGTGAGGTGGCCTATCAGGTGGCAGAGTACATGGAAAAGATATTCCCTGTATCATGGGATGCCTTATGGGAGCATGGAACATGAACAAGGATGCAGGACTAATCGGTGTAGAAACCGTAAAAGAAAACGAAGACGGTAGCGCAGACTATGTGTTTCACTTTGATGCACATGCTCGTAGCCTACTAGCAGAGGAAGGATTGAAGTTGGTGCTTTACTGTGCCGCTGCTGGTTTAGACATACAAGTAGTATATGACTTTATCCAAGATCATATTGAGTATGAGAAAGATGAGTATAAGTTTGGAGATATAGACGATGATGAAACTAGCAGTGATGATTGATGTAGATGGTGAGTGGATGTACGTCCCTGAAAATCCCAAGGTATTCAAGAACCACCCTGAACCTAAGCTGTTCGACAGTAGAGAGGCAGCACAGGCTGAGTGTGATAAGTGGAACACAGGTATTATTGTGGACTATGAGACTTCACTAGACCGAATCCGACACATGACAGACGAAGAACGACAACGTGCAATAGTAAGGAGTAGAGCAAATGGGACAACTGCCTGAAGGACGTAAGGCATTACCCGATGAATGGTTTGTTGATCGGGCAAATAAGGAGATAAATGGTATGAACGCAGATGAAACAACAGCAGTGGCGTTAGTAGCTGAGATGAAACGCCAGAACTTAACACTGACACAAGCACTAGAAGCACTAAAGAACTACGCTAATGACATCCAATTTCAAAAAGACCTTGACATGGTATATGGACATGAGGTATTTGAGGATTGGGATTATTGGCACGAAGGAGATATATAGCCCATGAAACTGACCCTCGACGTAGAAAACACTGTAACAAAACGAGATGACAAAACACATCTTGATCCCTTTGAGGCAAACAATACTTTGGTTATGGTAGGTATGCTAGATGATCTTGGTAACGAAGACCTTGTAACATTCGATCACTCTGAGCAACAACCTACCACAGAGGGGCGGCACATTGTCCAAAAGAAACTGGATGAAGCCGCCCTTCTAATCTGTCACAACGCACCACACGATCTCGTATGGCTATGGGAATCTGGCTTCACATATGAAGGACCAGTGTTCGACACTATGCTATGTGAGTATGTGCTTCACCGTGGACAGAAAGATACTGTAGGACTTGAAGCGTGTGCTGAACGCTATAACCTACCAACACAGAAGCAGGACACCCTGAAAGAATACTTCAAGCAGGGGTACACTACACGTGACATTCCTCATGCTGAGTTATCTGAGTACTTGTCTGCTGACATCCATGCAACACAGGAACTGTATAATGTTTTGACTGAACGTTTGGAAGGTGCAGACAGTTCACTCAAAGGCACAGTCGATCTTACTAACCAGTTAGTGATACATCTAACTAAGATATACCAACGTGGGTTCAAGGTAGACAAGGATGCACTTGAAGAAGTGCGTCAAGAGTTTCAGGCTGAGTATGATCAGTTGACTGCTGACCTTGAAGCCCATGTACGTGAGGTCATGGGGGATCGTCCGATCAACCTTGGCAGCACAGAGCAGTTGTCATGGGTTGTGTTCAGCCGCAAGCCTATTGACAAAGGTACGTGGCCTGAGTTGTTTGATGATCGTATGTCTGATACAGATTTCAAACGCAGTGTAAAACTAAACAGTGAAGTACTGTACAAGCAGAAAGCACATCAATGTACTAACTGTAATGGTACTGGACAGATAAGAAAGGTAAAGAAAGATGGAACTTTATACTCAAGAACTAATCGCTGTGGGACGTGTGATGCTAGTGGCTATATTTTTACTGATACTTCAGTAGTCGCAGGGCTAAAGTTTGTCGCACCATCACCTAAGTGGATCAGTGCAGGTGGCTTCGGTACATCAGCTAAGAACCTAGAGTTCCTCGAAGCTATTGCACGTAGCAAAGGCATGACAGATGCAGAGTTATTTCTACAGCGTGTTCGTAGACGTAACGCAGTAGACACATATCTCAAGTCATTCGTCAATGGCATCGCTAACTTTGTGAAAGAAGATGGTATGCTGCACGTACAACTTAACCAACACCGTACAGATACGGGACGTTTGTCTGGGTCTAACCCTAACATGCAGAACATGCCACGTGGCGGTACGTTCCCTATCAAGAAGGTGTTCAAGTCACGTTGGGAAGGTGGGCAGATAATGGAAGCTGACTTCGCACAGTTAGAGTTTCGTGTAGCTGCGTTCCTGTCACAGGACAAGACTGCTATCGAGGAAGTGACCACAGGCTTTGACGTACACTCGTACACTGCAAAGGTTATCTCTGATGCAGGTCAACCAACTACACGTCAACAAGCCAAGGAACACACATTCGCACCGCTGTATGGTGCTAGTGGGTTCGGACGTACAGAGGCAGAGGCTGCGTACTACAAGCAGTTCACTACCAAGTACAGTGGCATTGGTAACTGGCACAAAGAATTAGCCAAGGAAGCCTTGAACACAGGCAAGATACGTACACCATCAGGTCGTGAGTTCTCATTCCCAGATGTACAACGTAGACGCTTTGGCGGTGTGACATTTTTCACACAGATTAAGAATTATCCCGTGCAATCATTTGCAACTGCTGACATTGTACCTATATCTCTGATATACATTGATAAGCTAATGGGAGTAAACCAAATGCAATCCTGCATAGTCAACACAGTACATGACAGTATTGTGATTGACGTTCACCCAAACGAAACAGAAAAGGTAATCAAAGTAATAAACCGTACAAATGAAATACTTACGGCCTTGGTCAACAAGAAGTGGGACATAGACTTTAATGTGCCTCTATTATTAGAAGCAAAAATTGGTCCTAACTGGCTTGACACAAAGGACGTAGCCTGATATAACTATAAGTTCGCAAAACAGAAAAGGAGACTTACATGAATCAAGTAGCAACACAAACAAACTTCACAGACATGGCAAAGCTGATGGGCATGAGTGCCGATACAGAGCAAGCACCAAAGGTGTCTACACTTGCACGACTACGTATTAGTCACACCCCTATCATGGGTGAGTCAGAAGTAAACGGCAAGAAGGTGAAGATGGAAGTTGTTGAGGGTGGTACATACAAACTGGAGATTCCAGATGGTCCTACCTACTACGCAAGTAAAGCAACCATTCGTCCATACGTACAACGTTTTATGTACAAGCGTTTCGTCATGGGCAATGACAAGACACCTAACCGTTACATCAAGACTGTAATGGCTGACAACCTTAACATTGATCTAAAAGACAATGATGGTGGGTTCAACTGCGGTAAACCTGCGGGTTACATCCAAGACTTCAAGGCACTGCCTGAGAAGACACAGGATTTGATTCGTCAGATTAAACGTGTTCGTGCTGTGTTCGGTACAGTTGAACTGGTTGATCCAGTAGATGCATCTGGTAATCCAGTTGAGGTGGCAGAGATGCCATTCATCTACGAAGTAGAGAACCGTGATGCGTTCAAGACTATTGGTGGTGTGTTTACCAAACTAGGTAAGATGCGCCGACTACCACCAATGCATTACGTTACACTCACTACAAGTGAGCAGTCCCTACCAAATGGTAATAGCTTCTACCTACCAGAGGTTCAGCTAGACCTGCAAAATACATTGGACTTGGACGATGATGCACAAGAAACACTAGGTAACTTCTTGGCATGGATCACCAACTACAATGAGTACATCACAAATGCATGGGATGAAAATGCTCACAAGCATGAGGATGTAGATACTGCAACAGTCGATGACTTTATCGACATCAGTGAAGAGGACTTCTCGTAATGCATCACCCTGCCGAAATGAAACTGCACCAGTTTATGACTGACGCAGCCAATGGGAAGAGTACGTTCACAGATGAACAGGCTCAAGAGATTGGCGCAGAGGTTGCGGCTGCTGTAGTACGTCAGTTCGGCAGCGGTAAGTCTCGTGGAGAGTTTACACTTAGGATGTCCAACATTGGGCGTCCTTCGTGTCAGCTTTGGTTTGATAAGAATAAACCTGAGACTGCTCTGCCGAAGCCTTCGACATTTGTAATGAACATGATGATAGGAGATATAGTTGAAGCAGTATTCAAAGGATTACTCAAAGCATCAGGAGTCGAGTTTCAAGACACTGATACAGTCTCTCTCAAGGTTGGAGACAAAGATGGTACTATCGTTCGGGGTAGTTATGATCTTGTGCTTGACGGTGCTGTTGACGATGTAAAGTCAGCGTCACCTTGGTCTTACCAAAACAAGTTTGAATCATTCGATACCTTATCTAAAGGGGATTCATTCGGTTACGTAGGACAACTAGCTGGCTACGCAAAAGCTGCCGACAAAGATGTAGGTGGTTGGTGGGTAGTCAACAAAGCCAATGGCGAGTTCAAGTATGTACCTGCCAAAGGCATAGACAGTGAAGCAGAGTTATCTAAAATAAGTAACACTGTGGAAACTGTTAATGATAATGAGTTTAAACGTTGCTTCAAAGCTGTACCTGAAACATATCGGGGCAAGCCTAGTGGTAACTATGTGTTAAATGACAACTGTAAGTTCTGTGACTACCGTTTCGAATGTTGGCCTACTCTACAAGAGTTACCATCAAAGGTGTCACAAGCCAAAGAACCTAAGACAGTTGGTTATGTAGAAATAAAGGAGTATTAAATGTTAGGTGATGATGAAATCAAAGAACTTCAAGATGAGATCAAGATGCTTGAAGAACAACTGCGTGAACGTAAACGTGAACTCAGCGAGAAACGTTATGCAGGTTTACGTGCGGCAATGGAAGCACGTAAGGAAGCTGATCAATTACTTAGTGAAGAACTAAAGGCACTAGGTGTTCGTCGTGTTAACTGGCATCCCTTTATCTAATGAAACGTTTTAGCGCAGCAATGAAGCACGGGTATCGTAGCGGTCTTGAGGTCAAGGTGACGGAGTACTTGAAGGAAAATAAAATTCCTGTAAAGTATGAGGCGATCAAGATCGAATGGGAAGACCTGATGTACCGCACCTATACCCCTGACTTCGTGTTGCCTAATGGTATCATAGTAGAAACTAAGGGGCGGTTCACATCAGATGATCGCAGGAAACATAAGCTGATCAAGCAGCAACATCCTGACCTTGATATACGGTTTGTATTTACAAATAGTAAAGCTAAACTGAGCAAGGGGGCAAAGACAACCTACGGCATCTGGTGTGAGCGTAACAAGTTTTTATACGCAGATCGTTATCCACCACTGGAATGGCTTAAAGAGAAAGGTAAAGATAAACATCCAGAACTAATAGAGTTCCCATTAGAAAAAATAAAAAGGAGTTAGTATGAGTAAAGAACAAGAGAAAATATTCGTAGACTTTGAGCCAAATGATTTTATCATTCGTATCTCACCTGTGTTAGATGACAGTGATAATTGGACAGGGGAATTAACAGTCGGGTATCTTACACTAGACGAAAACTATTTAAGCGAAGAGGACTATACACACATAGACATGGTAACTAACTTAACACTTTCCGCTATTCCATTAATGGAGCAGGACGTAGAGGTACGTAATAGGCTTTACAAATACACTACATCTGTGTTAGAACAAGAAGGTAAACCTGTTGTTGAGAAGGAAGATGATAGTAACGTAATTAAACTACGATTCAGTTAAGGAGATTGATATGGCAGACAATGTAAACCAACCACCACACTATAACCAAGCTGGCATTGAGTGCATTGATGCCATTCAAGCTGCAACTGGTGAAGGCTTTGAGTATTACCTACAGGGTAACATACTTAAATACATGTGGCGTTATCGCTACAAGAACAAAACTGAAGACCTTAAAAAGGCTCAGTGGTATTTGAACAAATTGATTGAGGTGAAAGATGATAGTCAAAGTATTCTTGACTTTGGAGATTGATGAAGATGATTACCCTGTTCCTGTTGATGGTCACATTGACGAAGAGGTTGAAGAAACAATGAGAGAACTCGTCTATGATATAGACGGAATGAGCATAAGAACAATAAAAATATTAACGGAGTAGACATGGAAACTTATGGCCCAACATTACCTATCTCAGAAGAGATACACGCAATGAAGTATCGCTCAAAAGGCGAAACATTTAGAGAAGCTATGACACGTGTAGCTGAAGCACTTAAAGATAATGAAGAACATTTTAGTAATTTTAGAAACATTCTGTACAACCAACGCTTTCTACCTGCAGGGCGTGTACAGTCAGCAATGGGAGCACCACGGCGTGTGACCCCCTATAACTGTTTTGTATCTATGACTATCGAAGATAGCATGGACGGTATCATGGAAGCTGCTCGTCGTGCAGCAGAGACTATGAGACTAGGTGGTGGCATTGGCTACGACTTCAGCACACTACGTCCACGTGGTACACTAATCAAGTCACTAGACAGTAAGTCATCTGGACCCGTGTCATTCATGGGTATCTTTGATGCAGTGTGTAAGACTATTGCATCTGCAGGGCATAGACGTGGAGCACAGATGGGCGTTCTACGTGTAGATCATCCAGACATTGAAGAGTTCATCACGGCTAAGAACAACAGTGATACATTGACACAGTTCAATATATCTGTGGGTGTGACTGACGAGTTTATGATTGCGGTAAAAGAAGGACTAGACTTTGACTTAGAGTTTGATGGACGTGTATATAAAACCGTGTATGCTCGTGCACTGTGGGATCAGATACTACGCAGTACATGGGATTGGGCAGAACCTGGAATTTTATTCATTGATCGTATCAACCTGAAAAACAATCTGCATTACGTAGAAACTATTGCAGCCACAAATCCATGTGGTGAGCAACCACTACCGCCTAACGGTGCATGTTTACTAGGTTCATTTAACCTAACTAAATATATTCTTGAGCATGATGGTAAATATGTGTTCAACATGAACCAACTACGGAATGATATTCCACACGTTGTTCGTGCTATGGATAACGTAGTTGATCGGGCTACATACCCATTAGAAGAACAGGAGAAAGAGGCTAAGAGCAAACGCCGCATGGGGCTAGGTGTTACTGGTGTGGCTAATGCTATTGAAGCACTAGGGTTTGAGTATGGCAGTGAACGTTTCCTAAAAACTCTTGAAGAAATTATGGGAGTAATCAGAGATGTTTCGTATACTACATCTGTGTCGTTGGCTATTGAGAAGGGAGCATTTCCTCTATTTAGCCAAGCGTATCTTGGTTCTGATTTTGCTAAGTCTTTGCCTGATAATATTCGTGATCTCATTAGCAAGCACGGTATTCGTAACAGTCATCTTTTATCTGTTGCACCAACAGGAACTATCAGCTTGTCAGCCGACAACGTATCCTCTGGAATCGAGCCTGTCTTCTCACATTACTACGACAGAACTATCCAGACCTTTGACGGACCTAAGACAGAACGAGTAGAAGACTATGGCTACCGTGTGTTTGGCATCAAGGGTAAGACTGCCGATGAACTATCTGTGTTTGATCACGTGAAGGTATTGAACGTGGCATCACGCTTTGTTGACTCAGCATGTTCTAAGACATGTAATGTTGGTGACAATGTATCATGGGAAGACTTTAAGAAAGTTTACATGGATGCTTATGATGGTGGTGCATCTGGATGTACTACATTCCGAGCAGCAGGTAAACGCTATGGTATTCTAAACGCATCTTCATCTGAGGATGTAGTAGAGGAACCACAGGTAGAAGAGACACAGGACTACGTAGATGAAGGTGGTGCTTGTTACTTCGATCCTGCAACGGGACTGCGACAGTGTGAGTAGAAATCGCAAGATTACACTGAGCAAAGTTCCTTCACCCTGCATACAAGTGTGTCGTATTCAACACGGCTACTGTGCAGGGTGCAAAAGAACTATTGACGAAATTCGTGATTGGGTTATAATGTCCGAGTACGAACAACTTAAACTTAAACGTGAACTAATGTGGAGGAAAGATAATGAATCGACCAACTCGTAAGCAATTTAGCCGTGCACTTTATGAAGCATATGATGGCCCTGCAAAGGATGCCCTCGTACAATATCTGCAAAACTCAGGACATGAGATTGAGAGCACAGAAGAAAACTATGGTGCTGACATTGTATCATCTAAAAAAGATTATACATACTTCAATGAAGCAGAAGTAAAGTTAGCATGGGATGGAGATTGGCCTACACATTGGAAGGATATACGTATCCTTGAACGTAAGAGTAGGCTATTAGATAAATACGAAGGGGAAAATGGGGTACTTAACTTCTATATCTTCCGCAAAGATTTGAAGCAAGCGTGGCGCATCAAAGACACAAGCCTTACAAAGGATCGTCTAGGTGAAGCCAAGGGTAGAAACATTCTCAAGGGAGAGTTATTCTATCATGTACCTTACACAGAAGCAGAGTTAATCAACATAGCATAAGGAGAATATCATATGTCTTATTCACACAAGAAGTCTAGAAAAGAACGTGGTCTAGGTAAGTATGATGCACCATTAAAGTTTCAATACGAACAAGGGTACGGAGACTTTAAACGGGGGCGGGTAAACTGCCCCTATCATAAAGACACGATGCAGAATCGTGAGTGGACTAGGGGGTTTAATACTGCCTACTACGAGCAGCTTGAGAAGGTAAAGGAATATGAAGCTAGAGGAAGAGGCTAAAGCATACATGGAGCAAAAGTACGAAAGCCTAAACTTTAAGTCTTATCAAGACATGGCAGCAGAAACTGCTGTGTACAAACATGAACATCAGGTAATCTACCCTGCACTAGGTCTAGCGGCAGAGGCAGGGGAAGTTGCCAACAAAGTAAAGAAGATATTACGTGATGGGAAGTTTGACAGAAATGCCATAGCAGATGAAGTGGGGGACTGCTTATGGTATATTGCGGCACTATGCCGTGACCTGAATGTAGATATGAAAGAACTTGCAAAGAACAATCTTCGTAAGCTACATGACAGGAAATCAAGGGGTGTCATTCAAGGGTCAGGTGACAACCGATAAGAAAAGAGGGGGCTGTGATGGCCCCCTTTGTTTATCTACGTTTTAATTCGTCACGTTTTGCTGAATACATAAGAAGTCTTTTCACATCTTCAACACTTCCAAAGTCTACTTCTCTACCCGTCATTCGTATGAAGTCAGCTTCGGCAAGTCTACGACGATCTTTACCAAGAGCCATAAATTTATTGATACTATTTTCAAGAGGCTTCTTAATCATACTATCACCTTCACCAATTATACCTCTGTACTTATTGATGTTACTTTTTATATTGTCACGCATATGGATGCGTACATACTCAGGTTCAGTGTATGCTTCTTGAAGATCAGCATCCCTGTTCCACTCTGCTCTTGCACGTGATCCTGCTGATCTGGCTAAGTCCATAAACATAGGCATCTTTTCACTGACCTTCTCATTCTGATAAGACTGCACAGAGATCATCTTATGTCTACTTCCAAGATCGTAGTTAGGATCATCAATACCTATATTTGAAAAAAAGTTTATAGTAGCATTGCGTTCATTTAAAGCACGACCTAACAACACTCTCCACATAATATTATCACGTGTCTCACCTGTGTTGGTAATGGTTTGCTTCTGATCCAATGCTGCTTCTGCATCTGGGTCCATCAATCCACGTGCTCTTGCTTGACGTGTAAAACCAAGTTGGAAGTTAGGGTCTGTGACTAAGAAGTCTTGACGTGCTTCCTTACGTTCACTTGTTCTGAAACCCATCTTACGTTCAGCTTCAACAATCTGGAATAGTGGGTTAATGAAACGTGTAGCGTAAGCACCAAGTGCTTTACCAATAGTCTGATCTAGTTTAGCTTGATCTGCTTCCTTGTCCACACTACCAATCATATTTGTAAGTTCTTCTACAAGTATATTAGTAACACCAGTACGTGATTGAGCACCAAAAAACAATTCTATCCAATCGTTCTTCGCATCCCACTCCTCAAACGTACCACGATTACGTTCACGTGTAGCCTGTATAATCCAACTCATTTGTGCAAGAGGATAGTCAGCAGTTATATCCATTTCTAAATTTGTAAATGGTATACGGAACTTCTTATAGTTTTCAGAACGCTGATTGCGTAAATCTTCGTCAGTCTCTTGTTCAATTATACGTTCAGGTGACATACGATCATATAGATCAGTAAGACCCATGAAGATACCTACACCAATCATGTTGTTGGCAATTGCTTCAGTCTCTCTAACAGTCAACGGCCCACGCATACTTCTATCAAACATGCTGTATGCTTTACGTGCTAGTGGTTTAACAGCACCGCCAATCGGTAGACCACCAGTAGCGATGTATCCTACCGCACCCATCTCAGCGAAGTATTCAAAGCCGTTAGCAATGAAGCGTGGAAACGGTACGAAAATAGTTGCAGGTGATTTAGCAATAAAGTTTGCTACCTTACGCAATGCTGGGTTCTCAGGCGCAGCAGAATATGTAACACGCAGTGCTTTGTTAGCTGCCTGATCAAGAAGATTTGCAAAGCTGGGCGCATCTTTAGGACGTACAGTTTCAGAGTCTCTAAAGAAGTCCATCAACTTACCTTCTTCTAGAGCCTCTTCAAAGTCTATGTTGTACTCACGTTTAACAACACGCTTTAGTTCAGAATAGAATGTAGCGTTACGTATAAGCTGATCCTGTATACGGTTAGGTGTATTCAGCAAAGCAACCATGTCTTCTGCGTCAGACATCATTGTGTCAAACACTCTGTCTGCAGCAGCTATTGGGTTGTTCTTCTTGCTTGCTTGCCCTCTACCTAACTGAAGTTGTATTTCGTTTAACGAGTTACGGATTACTCTCAAGTGATCTGGCGATTGCTCTAGTATGTAATCAGAAAAATGCTTTGCGCTACGAGGATCGCTAAACATATACTTCAACGGATCAAGTGCTCCACGCCAAACAGAATTGTCTGTCATAGGTATAAGTGCTTTACCGCCGCCTTTAATACCTTTACGTGAGAACTCAAGCATAGTGTTAGACAATACGTTATTTAATACTTCCATAGGAGCACGTACAATACCACTAGCAACGTTACGTGCAGCCACGGCTACTGGTGCAACCAAGGAACCTTTAGCTATCGCCTCGCTACGCAGGAAGTATCTGTTATAAAATGAAGAGAATACTTCTTCTTGTTTTATCGCTACCTTTGAGTCAATCTCGTTAACAATATTCTTAGGTTTAACTTTACCCAATGCGCTGAATGTACCTAGAACTTCACCTGCTTTAGAAACAGAACCAAATGTACCTACAATAAATTCTTCAAACGTGAGTCCATTGTCAGCTAGTATCTGCATCACTTTAGTTGGTTCTATTTTACGTTCAAGGGTTAGGCGTACCATAGTATCAATGGAACGTTCCCCCTTCTTGCCAAACTCTTCAGGTGCAATTTTCTTAAAGTCTATCAACGTGGCTACGATACCCTCAAAGTTTTTGGCATCTATGATAGGTACAGTTAAAGAATCTTCAGGTAGGTTAACTGGAATCTTCTTACCATCCGCATCCACTAGTTCGCCTGTCATTATCTCACGTGTCTTCTGTAGGCTTGCCTCACGTAACTTATCTCTGTCCAGTACCTTCTTACCATCTTGCTCAGTATAGATAACCATACCACGTGCCTCAAGATCATCAAACATTTCCTGTTCAATTTTAGGATTGTCTTTAACCTTATTGCGTACAGCGGCACGTAACTCAAGTTCACGCATCTGACCTGCTCTACGTGCATTACGTGCTTTGTTATACGCTGGATTGTTTAGCCAAAAATCAGCACGTCTAGCGATCTTCTTTCCAAGATTAGCTGCAGGAAGTGCGAGAGCAACAGTGTCTAGTGTAGTCCATGCGGCTGCACTTGCCATTCCACCTAAATACTGTTTAAGCGTACGTTCATCTGTAGGGTCAACCTTACGTGCTTCATCAAAGATTTCCATAAACTTATTCCACGCACCATACGTTTGACGTGAGAACCTAGCTGCCTCTACATTTATTTCACCGATTGTAGCAGCAGGGTTTATTATCTCTTCTAAAATAGTAACGAGGTTACCGCCAGATAAATTAAAATCATCAGACAACATAATAAGTTCAGCAGCCCGTCTAGTAACTGGGTTCTCTGCGTTTAACAAAGAGTACGCCATTAACATAGAACCACGGATGTTGTCATCAGACTTTTGCATTACTGCATCAAAATGCTCTTGACGTGTCTTTGCTCTATTTTCCCAAAACGCTTGCTTCTCTTCACTTTGCGTAGTTATCCAACTATCTATGTCATCAAACCCTGCATCTTGCGCTCTTTCCAAAAGCACTTCACGATCTTTCAAAAATTGTTGGTAGTTTACTTCTGCAGCATTACGTGCTTCCGCAATAGCTTCTGGCGTATTACGTCGATTAAATTCTTTTATAAATTTTTCTTGGAATATTGGGGGGAATTTATTGTCGTTTACAGGAAGACCTTTTTCTATACGTGTAAACAGATCGGACTCATCATAAGGTGTACTTGGATCGTCCTCATATTCAGGTATAGCAAACCCTTTATTTTCAAGACGTGCTAATTCACTTTTCAAGTATGGACTTTTGGGGTCAGCTTTTAATTCCTCTTTAATCATTTGATAATATGCATCTTGCAAGAACGGTGCATCAACAGCCGCAAAACTTTCACCGTCCGATTCAATATATTGCATATCAGGATTAGCTACGTTCCCATAAATATCATCACTAATAAACTGCATGTCTCCAAAGTCTATCAGATCAGTGGCTAGTGTTTGAGGTAAGTCTTCTTCATCTACCTCTTGCTCTGCAGCAATGATACCATATTCTTCAATGATATTGTCTGTAGCCAAAGGTTGAGGTTGAGATGTTTCCACCTCTTCAGTGACAGTAGTTGTTGCGGATGGTTCAACATCCCAACTCCAACTAGTTTTCTTTTTTGGAACATCTTGTCCTTCTACATTAGAAGGTACTGTTGGTATTACAGTACCCTGTTCAGTAGGTTCGCTGTTATTCCAACTCCAACCCATGTTTAAATCTTTCTATTACTAATTGCTAATGTTGCTGTAGATATATTTATCTGGCACATTGCCCACAAACAAAAGAGGCATAGCCAATACGTTTCCTGTATGATCTTTAAGTCCGTTATACGTTTGAGTAAAGCCAGTAAATACAGCCAGATGCCCATCAACCTGTATAACATCTCCATAATCTAAGCCATCTACAAACCTTGTAAAGCTATTTAGGTCTGTCAGATTGCCAGCATATTTTGCGTTATCAAGCATATTTTTAAGATTAAAGTTATTTACACCCTCTGGCATCTTCCACTTTGCACCTAGCCCTTGTGTATTATCTTTCAAAGACGCAGCGTACACTTGTTTAGCAAGTACTCCCATTGAAGATACACTAGAGTTTATAGTAGCATTTACCCTAGAAGTACCCTGTTGTTTTAGTATACTTTCACCTTCTAATGCATTATATGCTTCTTTAGTTCTAAGTGCAGCATCTAGTTCTGCAATTTGAGAATCAAGCTGTTGCCCTTCTTCTACGTCTTGGAACTCACCTTCTAATGTTTTAAGATTGTACTTACCAGCAACACCAATTCTGTTTGACTTCATGTCATTATTAAATTGGTTTTGAGAAATCAAAGGATCGGGCGTATCGTCTGGAGGTGTTGATGTATCTTTATAGCTTGCTACTCTGTGCATTTCAGCAAGAATATCATCTTTCTTCTTTTTAAGAGTAGCCCAATTATCATCTTCAGGAGAAAGCCCAAGCATATCCTCAGTAACACTCGTAAACAATTCATCAAGAGTATTAAACTCACGAGGGTCTGGTTTTTCAGTCAGCAAAGAAGTAGTCAACTCTATGTCTTGTGTAAACGCAGTCGAATAATCAAACCCTTCAGGAATTTTAGTAGGGTCTACTGGCCCAACTCTAATACCATCTCTTTCAGTACCCGATAATTTTTTAAACTGATCCATGCTATCTGAATATGTAAGCAAAGTATTAGGATTTTTTCCATTTGCCATAGCTACAGAAGCAATGTCAGCTATACCATCTGCATAGCCAGTTCCTTGCGCAAGAGCAAATGCAATACGATCATCTGTAAACCCTAGTGCTTTTAGCTTACCTGCAGTTGCTTTGTCTTTTTCACGTTGGGCTTTACGTTCAGCAGATCGTTGTAGCCGCATCTTAGTTGCTTCTTCTTCTGCAAGCAATTCAAGTTTAAATTCTTTTTGGCGATCAAACTCTTTTTGTGATTCAATGTTTGCTGAAACTTGGCGACCAAAACCACCAAGTGCTGCCATAAAATTAAACGCCATCTGCACTTCTCCGTGACATTAAACCACCAGTATTTTCTTGTGGTACTTCCTGTTCTTCACGCACAGGCATGTCTTCCATCTTAGGTTCTTCGCCTTGCTCTTTACGAACCATAGCAATAGCACGAGCAATACGACTGTCTGAAGGTTTATCAGGATCAGTAGTAATGTTTGATCCTTCTACATATTCAATGTCAGACTCTTCTGCAAGATATGCCATTGTTTCAATTAACACAGGCATAATTAATAAGCCTACATCAATTGTGTGCTTACCTTCCATAACACCTGCTGACTGCATTGCATTAGCAATTGTAGTAAGTGGAATACCAGTTTCCATTACATCAAAAAGATTTTCAGTAAACTCAGGATTAACTAAACGTGGTACATAGTAATCTAGTGCCTCTTCTACAGTTGCATACTGAGGAGGTTGCTGCCAAGGTCTATTACCTAGTTCAGCAGTCAATGACTGCCCTGCAATAGGTCTATCAAATGACGGGCTAGGAGTATCAACCATTTTTTAATCCCATTCTTGCTTTACGAATATCCGCTACGTATCTACCAACACGTTCCCGTGGTTCTAAGTCCATAATACTTTGTTCTTTTGTTTTAGGCTTACGTGATAGAAGACTGTTACTAGGTTGTGTCATTTCTTCAGAAGCGTTGTCGTCAGGTACTACAAGATTATTCATTACCTGAAATCCTACGTTATACATTTTTATGTTCTCCTACTTAGAAAATTCCACCTAAGATGCTACCAGCCAGTGTCTTGCTTAGGTCTGATGTAAACAGTGATCCAATCAAAGAACCAAAACCTGCTGATGATTCTGCATCTGATTTATATTTTTGTGCATCAAACTGTGAGTCAGCCTGTAGCTGTACCATAGCTAGATCATTAATACGTTTACGTTCATTTTCCGCTGATGTCCACGCCCATTCCATGTTATCAGCATAGTACTGCCACAAGTTATTATAAGCTGACTGTGACGTACCTAGAAGTGAACTAGCATTGATTTCATTAGCACGGTTAACTGCTGCTGTATCTGCTGTAGCAATCTCTCTACGCCACTGAGCATTAGCCTGATCAATTACCAAACGGTTCTGTGCATTAAATTGTTCACGTTGATTATTGATCTCAGCATTAAAACGTTCAAGTACGTTTACCTGACCTGCATTAAACTGTGCCTGAGCATTAGCTTGTGTAGCATTAAACTGTGCAGTATTAGATGCTAGGCTTGCAAAGAACTGATCAGTCTGGTTTTGTGATGTAGCATTAAACTGCTGTGCTGCATTGATTGCAGCTTGGTCTGTAAACAGAGACTGAATACGCTGTTGTGCTGTAAACAGTTCTGTCTGTTGTTGATTAGACAAGTTAGCCATATCAACTTGCAAGAAGTTCTGCGCATTCTGTACTGCAGCCTGTTGGCGATTGTTTAAGTTAGCCATATCTAGGTTAGCTAATGCACCAGCTTCAGCCATAACCATAGCCTGTCTGTTAGACAAGTTAGATAGGTTCATTGTGTTAGCTGCACGAGAGTTCTCTAATGCAATCTGCTGTTCAGCGGTAAAGTTCATATTGGCAATATCACCAATACGTGCTGAGTTCTGTACACGAGCTTGGAATGCTTGATCAAACTCTTGTCCAATAAACTGTGCACGTTGTTGTGCTGCAAGCATAGCACGTTGTTGACGGTTTGACAAGTTCTGTTGTTCAAATTGTGCCATTGTAGATGCATCAGCCTGTGCAATAGGCAACGCAGCTTCCATTGTAGCTTGAATAATAGCTTGACCTGCAAGAGATGAAGCACCTAAACCACGTGCAGCCATCTGTGCTGTAGCTGCTCTCATAGCTCCTGCAGCCCATACAGGTGTCTGACCACCTTCAAAGTCTTGCATAAGCCCTTCTAGCTGCCCCTGTACAGTAGCCTTTTCACTTGGTAGTGCCTGAGCAGCCTGAACTTGTTCAGTGAACTGTGCAGCCTTTGTAGCATCTGCAGCACCACTAATGAGTTCACCTTGCTGTATCTCACGTTGCATAGGGTTAGTCATGATGTTAGCTGTACCTTGAGCAGCTTGCATAGATGACAGAGCAGATTGATTTTGTTGTGCAGCTTGTATGGCTTCAGGTGTACCTGCTTGTGCAGCTTGTGTTTCAGCAGCTACTTGAGATACTTGTGGTGTTGCAATGGCAGGTGCCATTTGTCCTGCAGCAGTAGCTTGTTGCTGCTGTGCCTGTGCAGTTGCGGCTAGTGCAGTTGGTACTGCAGTTGCACCTACTACCTGACCTGATGTAGGTGATACAAACTGTTCAGCAGTCATCTGTGTACCCACAGGAACTACAGTAGCACCAGTAGGTAATCCTGGTGTCTTAGCCTGTGCTACCATTACATCTTGTAGATTCATCTCAGGTGTAAAGTTAGTTTGTGGAATGTATTGCTGCGGTATTGCACGTGGATCAGCAGGTGTAGTAGATTGAGGCAAACCACGTGGGTCTGCATTAGCTGACACAGGCAAAATTTGTCCACTATTTGCGAAAGATGCAAGTGGGTCTTGAGTCATACCAGTCATACCAGTACTAGCAACAAGATTCCTAGATAATTCATTTTCATATGCTATACCCGCATTGATAGCATCTAGACCTGAGTTTGTTAAACCACCTACATTATACTTTTTACGTACTGCGCCACCCATAGCCATTTGCATAGCTTTGTTATTGTACATATCCATAGTTTGCTTTTTATCTGGATTGTCCATCAGATATTGTTCAAAGCTGTTCATGTCACCTTGATAACCAAGAGTACCTACAATACGCTTGAGTGCATCTGGTTTAAATCCTTGAAACTGCATCATTTTATTTTCCTATTACCATCTACCTTGGTTTTTGCCAACTATGTATATTAATACAAATAGTATTGTTGCGCCACATAAAAAAGCCAATATGCCTACTATCCAACTTATAATAGTCTCTTGCATTTCTTGCTTACGGTAGGCTTCTTCTTTTCTTATTTTACGCATCTGTGCTTCTATTTGCAATACTTCTTCCCATGCAGATGGGCCGTATACAAAGCTAATATGATCTTTAATCTGCTTACGCATCTCTTCCATCTTCTTACGATGGGCAAAGATTTCTATAGCTGTGTTATCATTTTTAGGTGCAGATAATGCTTTCCAGAATGGAGGGTTTTTAGACTTCTCTTCAGCGTAATTAAAGTCACTAAATGCCTGACCCCATTGAGATAGCTGACCTGCCATGTCTTGTAAGTCACGACCAACAGATATACCATGTTTGATAGCATTAAATGCTGATGTAGCTAAACCAACGCATGTTACTGGATCAATCACTTCATGTCACCTTTACGGTCTAACATATTGTTATGATCTCTATTGATATACTTTAACTCAGCTTCTAGTAAGGCTACACGTTGCTGTAGTTTAGTAATCTCCATAATGGTACGAGATAGGTTATTTACTTCTTCCCATAACTCATCAGTCTCATCCCAGAGATACTCAATCTCCATAGCATTGTCTTGAACGTCACGTCTAAGATTTACGTTATCCTCTATAGCCATACGGCTACCTAGTTGAGAGACTGTCTCTTCTAGTGAGGCAATGGTAGCAGCCTGTTGGCTAACCCACCATACTCCCCCAGCTAGTTGTACAGCCATTGCAGCTACAAGGGCTATAGGTAACTTTAAGTCTTCCATTAACGTTCATCCTGTCGCCTTGCCATTTGTTCTACTAGGTCACGAATAGCTTTTAGGTTTTCGTCTATACGTCCTAGTGTTACAGCCTGTGACTGTACAGTTTTTTCTAAGGCTTCTACTCGTGCTTCATGTTTAGTAATGTCACGAGCATTCTGCTTAATGGAAGCGTCAAGAGTTGACACATACCAAACCAATGCAACTGTTTGCATTACTACTGCTACAATAAATGTAATAGGTACAGATTTAGATAAGTGCCAACTCTCTTGCATGTTTATGCAGCCTCTTCTTCTTCAGGTGTTGCTTCTTCAACCGATTTAGCAAGCATGTTTACAAATGCTTCACGACCAATAGCAAGTTGATCTAAGTTAAAACGTGCACTAGACAACTTGCGGTCTAGGTCATTCACGTGGTTCAACATAGTCTGTTGCTCTTGAGTTAGGTCTTCAACGAAGTATTCTTTGTCGTTGATAGTGATAGGGGTTTTTTCATTCTTTCCCATTACGTATCTCCTTTATTATTGTTACGTATAGCACATACAGTGCTTAGTTATTGTATCACAGTTATGAGTTTGCTGCAATAGCTGCATTAACCGCTGTCATGTCTTCTGTAGTCCAGAAGTCTTTAGCAACCATTAGCTGTAGATGCTCTACGTTGCGTGACACAGTGTCAGCCCATTCAGCATCTTCCATGCCCTCTGGTTGCCCAGCGTTCAATAGATCAACAGAGTGACCCATTGCTGTGTAGTGTTGTGCGATTTCTTCCGCAGTTGGTGTATCAG
>Ga0070753_1000751_pt1 | contig 19021 bp, 27 predicted proteins | sample VirMetDEL_Aug_31_FD_77441 | JGI IMG/M metagenome (GOLD analysis project Ga0070753, IMG submission 77441) | Aqueous microbial communities from the Delaware River and Bay under freshwater to marine salinity gradient to study organic matter... | ecosystem: Environmental > Aquatic > Marine > Coastal... | reverse complement strand
GAGTGGTTGCGGTGGATACAAAAATATCTAAAAATGTAGATGTGTTATTTTGAGCAGACAAAGGAGGCGATGGTGGCCAAGTACCAGGAAAAGTTACTACATTAGTTATAACTGAAATATTTTGTAGTGAACCAGGAGCTGGTATAATAGGTATTGGAATAAGTTGTAATGTAGCACCTATCCAATAAGAAATAATTCCCTTGCCAAATTCATTGATAAGTTGAAATGTGGGTGATTTTGTATTTGAGCCTAATCTTAAACTGATTCTAAATGTTTCTCTCATAGATTCAATGTTACCCTGTTGAATACTTACAAGGTTGAAAGAATCTCTACCCCTTCGTATTGCATTATCGTATTCAGTTGCATACAAATCAGCAACCGAATCTATATTTGATATTGAATCAGGGTTATCTACTGCTCTCTTTATATTTTGTTTGAATATATCCCAAGACATTATGAAGTTTTATTTAATTCACTCAACATACTATTCAACTGATTTTTAATTTTAGTAAATGTTGCTCGGTTTGTGGGGCCGGTGGAAGATGGACCAGATGGGGTTAAGAAAACTTGATTTTGAATTGCATCTATCAATTGTGATAATAAATCCAATAATGTATCTCCCTTAACAATTGGTTCTAATGATTTATTACCTAAATTTATACTACCGTTACCAGTATTAAAATTTATGTTAAATTGATTTGTTTCTACATTTATAGAATCGGATACATTTATCTCAATACCCCCCTTATTATCAATAGATAAAGTTCCATCTGAAATAAATCCATAATTTTTCTTTGAATAAAATATCATTTCACCCGTTTTGGATGAAAGGATAATTCTATCTGAATTTAGGAGTATTTGATTACCCAATAAATTGTTAGGGTAATTAGAAAATGATTTTGGCTTGGTTTGGAAATCGGAACTACCCCCTTCATTTACAGTACCAGGTTGGAATGGAAGTTGGTATTGTCCAGAACCTAATACTATAACACTACCATCTCTATTTATATCTTCCAAAATAGTAGTTGTATCAGAACCTAAATTTTCATTATTCAAAGTAAGAGGCGATTCACCATTCCGTAAAATAATAGTTGGTGAAAATTCGTTTTGGGAGTTGTTATATGCTGAAAAACGAATGGATTGCCCAAACCTACTTTCTAATAAAGTATCACCTTCAAAAAAAGATAATTTATGTATAGTATCATTAGATTCAAAATACTGACCGTAACCATCGGTTTTTGATTCATTATTAGAGTTGGTTCTACTAATTCCGGTTTGAGATACTTTTGAATAATCTGATGATTTCTGTATCTGTGATTCATCTTTCTTAAATGTAGATGATATCGTATCTGTTAGAGAATTTACGTTTGGGGTTATAGAAAATCCAGTTCTTTCATATACATTCTGTCCCCGGCCATTTTTATATACTCTTACAACTTCATTTTTTAGGGGTAAAGTTTTTAAGTTAATATCGGGATATGCGATTTCGGGTTCGGATTCAGAACGGGTTAAATCATCTTGTCTTTTATATAAAATACATCCAACATATTGAGAACGGGGTTCTTGCTCTTCCACAAATTCATCAATAAACGGACTATCTGTATCTAATATCACATCAAATACATAAGCTATAAAAGAATCTTTTTCAGATTTTCTTTCTGTTGGAATTTGGTTAATTGCCAGTTGTCTAGCACTTGCGATATTCATTTTTTAGATAATTTTTTCTTTGATTTATCTATATCGGATGTATCAACCTTATCTTCCAATTGTTCTATATCTTGTAGTAGTTGTTCCCTTTCTGCGGCAGTCAAAAAACCTTCATCTCCTTCGTTCTTACTTTCTGCTATCATCAACCTTTGAGCAATGGTTGCCAATTTAATTAAAACTTCATCATTTTTTACAGATGTTTCAACCAAATCTTTGATTATAGGCCCGATTACTGCAATATCCCCCTTATGTTTAACCATATTTCTCATTTCGTGTATCAATTCAGAAATACGAGTCTTTTTGTTTAGTTGGTTATCATAGATATCCTTAAATAAATCACTCAAATTTTTGCCAGGAAATAAATTGAAATCTTTATCCATTATAGTAAATCATTTATATATAAATATCTACAAAACAAAAAGTAAGTTTAGTAAGACCAAAACTCATCTTCATCTTCAATATCGTTGATTACACCGTATTCCAAAAAGTTGTTTAACATATCATCTTGATATTCTTTCATTGTTTTTACAACCTTTGTTATATAATGTGTCTTACAATTTGTCATCTCTCTAATCAAAAGATATAGATGTTTTTTGTTAAAGTTTTCAACATGCTCACTTCGTCTGAATAATTCTAATACCGCATCTGCTATTTGAATATCTCTCTTTTTTACAAACACTCTATTCAAATTTTTATCCCAAAAGGTTAACATCAACTCTTTGAACTCTCTGTAATCTTCATTCATTTCTCGTTCATAAAAATTATCTTCAGGATTCCAACTATCGGAAATACTGGATATGAGTTCTGTCTTTTTATATCGTTTGTAATTTTTATTATTTCTTGCAATTAAATAATTTTTTGCAATAATACTAAAATAAGAAAACGCTTTACCTTTTCCTTCTTGAAACATATGTATTTTTTCCAATAGATGAGAAACTACTTCTAATTTCACATCTTCTTTTGGAACATCAAAATACTGAAACTTAAACGTATTTAATACATTTTCTGCTAATTTATCAAATGGATATAAAATATGATTTTCATATATAATATCCCTTTCTCTTTTATTTTTAGTTTTATTGTATTGGATTATTGCGTTTTCAGTTTCTTCTGTAAAGTAACGTTTTTTTGTTTTACGTTTTGGCATCTACATAATAGGGTAAAAATTGATAGTTCATTCTACCAATTCGTTGTAACGTTCTACTAATTGTTTTAATTCAGTAAATACTGCACCTACTTCATCATCAGATTCAAATGAACCTCTTATATCTATTTCCCGCATTTCATCTAACATTGTATTTAATGAACTTTGAACCGCTATTCGTTCATTGTAACTTCTATCTTGTAATGATTCTATAATCCTTACTAACTTCATTCCTCTGTTTATTAAAATAATATTTAATAAAACTGATACTGAAATTAAAATCGTAATAATAATTTGTATATCCATAAAATTATGCTTTTATTTTTGGGCCAAAATAAGGAAATGTTTGAGTTCCTTTTAGTTTTTCATCCAATCTATCTAACTCTTCTAAGATTTCGGATTCATCAACTACCTCATTATCTATCAATTTATCCAAAAGAATTTCTAATAATAGTTGTAATGAATTTACCCTTTTTTGGAGTTCTATGATTTTAAACGAGTCTTGATTATCAATCATTTCCATTCTCCACTGAACCTGAAGGTAAATTTATACCCAAATCACTTAGAAATTCTTCAAATCCAAAACTCCGTTTCTTAATAGTTTCATCAAAACTACCAAACGCCCTTTTTATAGAATTTGGTTGGTAACCCATCGCTGCAGCCAATTTAGAACAAACATATTTAAATTCGTGTATATCTAAATCATCAGGTATATCAAATGTTATTTTGTTAATATCCCTAACAGCAAAAAAATTATTTTTTAGTTCGTATGTAAGTTTAGCCATATTATTTTTATTATACCAGCTGATAACCCATTTCAAAATACTTATGGGAATACTTATATTTTGTAAATACTGTTTCACCTTCAGGTGATTGCAGCATTACTCGTTTGTTACGTGGAATTTTCTCTTCTCTTATCTGTGGGTTGTATCTTCTCACAGAATTTTTATTTGAAATTCCGTTTATAGAATCTACTAACCTCTGAACATAAGTTGAAATTAGTAATTGTTCATCATTCATAAATTCATCTATATCTCTCCATTCATCCCTTTCACTTCCAAACTCAACTACACCCATATTAGATGTCTGAACATTTATTCGGTTGTATCTAATAACTCTTCTTACTCTATTTTTCTTTGAATCATCTTTTTCAAAATATACAAGGGGTTGAGAATCAATAGGTGAAATTTTCGGATTCACTAAAAAGAGGGTATCTTCTTCACCTACATTGATACATACAACAGGTAGTTCCATGCCCAAATCCAATGCAGTGTATCCTAATCTGTTTCTTATAACCCTACTTTTAATTTGGGTTAATTGTTCATTTGTAATCGTAGTATCAACATCAATTTTTTTTACTATCATCGTTATTTTTATTTTGTGTTTGTGTTTTTGTTAATATATAATTAATAGAATGTATATCTCGAATATAGTCTTCAAATTTTGCATAATAGTTGATAATCGATGGAGATTCTTTAATTTGTTTTTTTAATTCTTCTACATTTGGTAATCGTTTAACAATATAACTCATAATTTACTCTTCCTTTAGTGAACTTATTAAATTTTTAACATGCTCTATAACAAACTCTACTGTTTCTTTATCCACAGAATCACCAAAAGATACTGTATCAAGTGCTTTTTCTAATTGTATAAGTTTTTCCATAATTTAAATTGTTTTAATTTTTCTACATTTGGTAATCGTTTAACAATATAACTCATAATTTAATTGCTTAATGGGAAATGGATTTGTGAATAATGGTTGTAATTTTGTAATTCAAAATCTTCTGGTTTCGCATCTATACCTTTCTCTAATTTAAGAGTTGGTAATTCAAATATTGGTTTATTTTTTAATTGCTGTTCTACCCCATACAATTGATTTTCGTAAATATGGGCATCTCCAATATTAACAATCAATTCATCTGGTATCATATTCACTTCATTTGCAATCATATGTAGTAACGCCCCATACGATACAAAATTAAATGGTAACCCCAACGGAACATCTGCAGAACGTTGGTTCCACATTAGGGATATTTTTCTATCAGGAACCAAATCTAAAGAATCAATATTCTTTGTATAACCTCTCTTTTCATATTCAGCAATTTTTTCATCCACACTCAGTTTTTTTGTCCAAACTTGAAATGAATAGTGACAAGGAGGAACCATCATTTCACTTAATTCTGCGGGATTCCAAGCACTTACCAATAATCGTCTTGAATCAGGATTTTTTTTAAGGTTTAGTATTAACGTAGCAATTTGATTATACCATAATGAACCACAACCCAATGAACCATCTTCGTTTTGATATTGGACCCATCCTTGCCACTTAATCCATTGTTTACCATAGATTGGCCCTAACTCACCCCACTTACTTGCAAAATCAGTTACATTCTCCATTTGTAATGCACTTGGTAATGAATCACAATCTTTTATTTTTTGGATAAATTCTTCTTGTGTGAGTTTTCTGTAAGAGATGTTTTTACCTTGATTTGTTGAATCTTCAAGAATTAATCCATCTTCAAATAATTCATTTATTGCTCCATTCTCCCACTCTTGAGTAACATATTCTGAATATGCTTTATATGCATCCCCATCCCAAATATGACACTTATTATCCACCAAATACTTTATATTCGTATCCCCGTTTAGAAACCATCTTAGTTCTCTCATAGCGGTTTTGAACGCCACTTTTTTGGTAGTCAAAATTGGAAATCCAGTTTCCATTTTATGTTTCATCTGAAGTCCGAACAAAGAAAGAACTTTTCCATTTCTGGTTTGTTTTGGAACACCATTCTCTTTTATATCTCTTAGTAGTTGTAAATAATCAGAATCTAATTGGTTCATAGGTTTAATAGCAATTACAGGTTATACTACAATATACGAAAAAAAAATGGGAATGTCAAAAAAATATCAATAAGTTTTTGAATCAAAGTTGGTTGGATATCTTGAACTATCCTTTTTGTTCTTTATAAAAGTGAGATAATAATTTACTGCGTTTTGGTTATTTATCCATTTAGAAGTATCACCCCAATTAAAATTTGGTTTTGCATAAAAAGGTCTTTCAGTTACTGCGTATTGAGCTCGTTTTGATGAAGCAGGAGCGGGTTCATCAATCAAACCATCTCCATCTGTATCATACCCATCAATTGTCCCATCCCCATCCAAATCAATACCTCTACGTGATGTATCTTTTTTTAGATTATCCAAAGGATTTGTAGGTTTTGGTTCTTCTACTTCTTTTTGAGTTTCTTTGTATCGTTCAGCGGCCTGTTTTAATTCCTCATTTGGTTCTTCTTCATCATCATCTACAAATTCTTCTTCATCGTATATACCTTTAATATCTTTCAGTTTTGATATATCTTCAAATTTTATCGTTGGTGTTTCACCATATACTTCTCTCCCTTCTACCGCCTTTTCTTTATCCATTTCACCCTTATTTATTTTAAGAGCTTGGTTAAACGCAACTACCATTGTAACCGCAAGTGGGTCAAATACAAATACAATTAATAAGGCAAACCAATTCACAATTTTATTCATCGGTTGGTTTGTGATTTCAGAAACATAACGAAGGGGGCCAATTTCTGCTGCCAAATCTGTATTAGAATTTAATTCAATAATTTGTATATCTATATTAGATAATGAATCTGCCGTAATTTCAATTTGTTTAGATACTAAATCCCTTTGTTCTTTTGCATCATCTAATTGTTGAGTTAAAACTCTACGAGTTGCAGATGAAGTTGTAGTGATTACATTACCCAATGTATCTGTATATTGAATGACGTTATTGGATAATCCCCGTGTAAGTTCGGTTATAGATTCGGTTAAATCTCCCCTTTCCGCTGAATAAGAATCTAATTGTGTTTGAAATCTATCTTTTTTCAACTCCAATACACTAACCTTCTGGTCAATAATCTTTAATTCATCTGCAGTGGTTTGGTAAGCAGCGGTTAAGAACCCATAAATCCCTGCCGATGTTATCAATATAAGTGTAACTACTGCACCTGTTAAATAAAATTTTAACCACCCACTCAATTTATCCCAATAGGTATGTAGAAAAGATGCGGCCACTAATTTGGAAAATTCCAATGCACCTGCCATTAAGATAACAGCAGTACTTGCCCCTGCAAATAGTTTGGAAAGACCGGTAACAGAAAAGAAAGCGGCATTAAATGCAACTAACAATGCTGCCAGTCCTAACAAAAATACCCTAAAATTCATTACGATATATCAATTATTGTTTTTGATAATTCAGTAAGCCTTGCTAATTCTTTTGTAATTTGAATTGCTCTTTTTTGGTCTGCGGGTTGTTTCCCCTCCAACATTTCATTTAGAACTGTAACTCTTTTTTCTATACTATCTAAATGAGATACCACCTTTTCTTTATATTCTGGTTTCATAGTTTTTTTTAATTATTTGTATATATAAATATATGAAAATAAAAAAAAGGGAAAGAAGTAATCAGCTCCTTTCCCCTACCCCTTATTCAATAATGTTTTGGTTAGTATCTAACCTTAATTGATTTTGTTTTTTTGCTTTCTTTCTTATCCATCAAAATTGTCAAAATACCATTTTTGATTTCGGCTTCAATTGTTTCAGAATCAAAATCTTTGGCAATTGAGATTTTCATATCAATGGATGTAGCAAAACTATTTTCTTCTGTTTCCGCTTTTACAGTAATGTAATTTCCATCTGAACTTACATCAATGTTTTTTGGTTCGTGTCCCACAACGTTGATAACAATTTCATATCTTCCATCTCCGTTGATTCTGTTTCTCAAAATCTTATCGTTGAAAAACCCAAAATCCGAAAAATCGGATTGATTAGGTTTGAAAATATCATCAAAAATTGATGGGACGTCATATACTCTGTGTGATAAATAATTCATAATATTTGTTCCTCTTTTTTTTTAGTTTAAGTTAATTGTAACGTTGAATACTAATACCAATATCATACCAACTGAATATTGATGACATTTTGTCATATCAAAACTTTCAAAACACTATCCCAATTAGGATATTCATTCCATCGTTGTTCTTCATAATCCCATCCGAACCGAATTAACTTTCCCCCAAATTCACCTGCCCCATTTTTTAGTCTATCATCAATTAAGTAATCACCCATCAACAAATCTTTTCTGTGAGTGATAAACATTCGTTTGTAAAACATATCACCAAAATAATTTTCTATCCATCTTTTTTTATGATTTGCTGCATTTGGATTTCTCCAAGGTGCAGAAGTTGCAATAAACATATCATACTTTTGAGTTTGGTATAATAGGTTTACTGCCCGAATTGCTCCATCTATTGGTTCACCCACTTCAAATAAATGTGGAATTCTGTCAGGATAATGTTTGTATTTTTGATATAAATCGGGGTTTTCTCTAAACAATCTGTTTATGGCTGAAGTAGTATCTACCAATACTCCATCCATATCTATATAAAGAATTTTTTTCATTCTATGTTGGGGTTTGTTCTCATTAACTATATACAATATAGGGATTATTCTAACTAATGTCAATTTTTTTTGAAAAAAGTCTATGAGCTTTCACACTCATAGACCTAACCCTTTACCTTGCTATGAAAAGTTCTTTTTGTCCTGCATGGCTTCTATTTGTTCTTTTGCCTCTCGTAACAATTCTATTTTTTCTTTTATCATTTCTAATTTCTTTTCTTCTTCTTCAATGACATGATTTATTAAAGTTAAAGATGCTTTTTTAACACCCCATTTCACAGGATAAACCAAACTTTCGTTAATAACAGGATACTGATTTCTAATCAAGGCACTTTTGGCAGTAGTTGATTTTTTTGTATAATATTTTCCGTTGTGTTTAATTAACGAAATTGAAGTTTGTACTTCTTTGTTATTTGCTACTTGTTCTCCCATATAACTTACTGATAATCGTATAATAGTTTAAGTATTTCATCCAACGCTTCATGTCTATGATTATCTTTCAAATTTACAGAATAAACATGGTTGGATTGTTTTAGTTTTGGAACCTCGTGAACTGCGGAATCATTATTGAATTTCAAATCAATTTGACGAGCATCACCTGTAAGTATCATTGTAGAGTTTTTTCCTAATCTACCCAATACCATACCCAATTGTTGTTTTGTTAAGTTTTGAAATTCATCTACAATCACTGCAGCGTTATCAAATGTTCTACCTCTGAAATGGGCTAATGAAACTAATTCAATATCTTCGTTCTCTTCCATTTTATCCAATACCTGTGGTTTGTTATACACTTTCCTCATATTGGAACGTATAGGAACTAACCAAGGTTCCATTTTTTCATTTAACGAACCTGGCAAATATCCATTATCTTCATTAGATACTGTTGGTCGGGTTATGATAACTTTATTTACTTTTCTGGTAAAAAACATATCCAACGCAATTTGGACTGCTAATAAAGTTTTACCTGAACCTGCGTTTCCTGTAATAAAATTAAATGGATGAAGCAAAACATTTGCTTTCGCTTCTTTTTGTTCTTTGGATAAAGTAATTGTGAATTTTATTTTTCCTTTTGGTGGTGTCTTATCTTTATTTGCCATTTAATTAAATCTTGGTTATTGGCACCATCAACTATAAATAGTATATAAAAAAATTTTACAATAAATTTCAAATTATTTTTGTTGTAGGAAAATAAACACTATAACTTCTTTAGCTCCTTTAGCAAATGCCATTTTTGCTAATTCATTTATAGTAGTTCCTCTTGTATATACATCATCTATTATTAAAACTTTTCCATCATTTAATCTATTAAATAGTTCTCTTTCTCTATCTGTATCAAATTTAAGAAAATTAGAAAACATATTACGCATTATCATTGGTATTTTTTTTAATTCAAATTTTCCAGATGGATGTGTTAATAGTTGGTTTACTCTACGTTTAACTGCATCAGATGCGTTATTCAATTTATTCATATCAACCATAACATTATTTAATGAATTTTTAATAACTGAATCTGGTATGTTAAGTGTGTTAGATGATGATTTAGATTCTATAAATTTAGCTATAACTTTATTTATATTTGACGATGATTTTGGATAAAGTATAACATCAAAAGTGTTTATGGGTGCTAATCTATCAAACGCCAAAACTGATTTTTTAATCATTTCAATTCCACCTTTTGTATCTAATAGAGTATCTTTAACGATTTTAGATAAATATGTATTAGAAGATGTTGGTTCCATTTTATATGCAATATAGGCACCAAACCCACGTCTTGTTGCTAACTTGGTATTGAATTTTTGTAATTTGGTTTTAATAAAATCAGTGTCGGTATCTTTTGTTAAATCAATAATAAGTTTTTGATTTTCACTGTCATACCTAACACCCTCTAAATAAATCAAACTACGTTTCATAATATTTGGATTACTTTTATCTATGTATAATTATTACATTTTTATTTAATGAATGTCCTAATTTTATAGAGTTTTGTGTACCTTTACTTTTACCATCCCATATAGCCAATACAGTATCACAATTTTTGATAATATCTTTATTTCGTATAATTCCAGCTGCTTTACCAAACTTTGACCAATCTGCCTTAAATTCAATTAAAGGTACATCATTCGTTTTAGCCCATTTAGCCGCAATAGAATCTACACCCTTTGCACCACCTGATACAATAGTAATTGGAGTTTGAATATCTTTAATAGTAGAATTAATGGAATTGAACACCATTTCTTCATCAATAATGTTTCTTGAACCTACAACTGCTAATTTCATATATTTTTAAAAATTTTATAGTAAATTTCTGTTGCCATCACTACCCCCTACACCAAAATTACTGCCATCCAATCCACCCTGTTGGTTTGAGGAATCGGTTTCAGAATCAGATTCAGTTTCATCTTCTATATCCACTCTGGTTAATTCGTATTCAGAAATATCTTGCACCTTTAATAACCGATTCTCATAATCAGAAGGTGGTTCGGAAACAACCCATGCTATATATTGAATTAAAGATTGAAAATCTACGTTTGTTATAGAACCGTTATCAATATCCACAAATAAATTTTTTGAAACATCTACTGCATCAGCCTTTTCTAATTCTACAAAATTTGATATTGATTGTAAAATTGGCTCAACATCAACTTCAACGATATTAAAAAGAGAAGAAAGAATTTTATAGGGTATAGAACTTTGATATTCTTTTCTTAGTTCGTTTAGATAATCATACGATGTATAGAAATAACTACCACTTTGATAATTTAATTTTAATATAAAATTTATAGAATCTACATCAACTCCACGAATGTAACCATCGGATAAATCATATCTATCAATGTAAACTTTGTTATCAGAAAATTTTCCCTTAATCTTTATTTTAGAATCCAATTTTCTAAATCCATTTTTTCCAATCTTTTCACTAATAGTTTTGAATATATCTGGTAAAGAAATAGATTCTCCTATGGTTCCGAATTCAGTTTCATATGAATTTTCTGCTGGGTAATTGTTTCTTAACTTTCTCATACTTTATATAAATATAAGATTAGGACAAAAACTCTATATTATTATTTTCATCCAACCCCAAATAAATAGGAACTCTATTCTGAATATAGGAATTCGTTACCATAGATGCGTTAACAAAGTGAGTCCCATCCAAAAATTTATGACCAAATGATTCGTGAATATGTCCGAATAGATGTATAAGTGGTTTCAGTTCATAGACTTTGGCCGCCAATCGTTCACAACCCACATTTATTGATTGAGGAATAACATAATCTAAAATTTGGTAAGGAGGCCCATGTGTTATCAGTATATCGGTATCGGTGGGAATAGAATCCCATTTAGATTTTAGTTCATCTGATAATCTGGGTAAGTTGAATGCCCAATTATTAAAAGTTGGTTGCCAAGGTGAGCCCCAAATTTTTAATTCTTTACCGAATGGAGTTGGAATTGATATACCACTATCTTGCAAGTAAGTAATACCTTCATATTCATCTACTATAGCTGAATTATGATACTGAAAATAAAAATCGTGATTTCCGGCGATAAAAATTTTGTGAGTATAATCTAATGATTCAAACCAACCCAAAAATTTTCTGATTTCACGTTCTTTACCAGAGCTTGAAACATCACCAGAATGAATAATCATATCACCACCTTTTAGATAATCATCCAAATTGGTATGTTGATTGTGGGTATCTGAAATAAGGGTTATATTAAATGTAGTTTTCATAAGTATAGGGTTTTATTACAGCATAATATACAAAATATATCATTCAAAGTCAACTACTTTCCCCATTTTTTTCTTTGCACAATTTGGGCAATGATTGCATAGACTGAAAGGTCTTGGTAAGTATCTGCAATAGATTCACCTACTTCATCGGGTTCACTCATTACCACAAGTTGTTTGATTCTCTGAATTTTGTCATTCATACGAAAAAATAAACCTGTAAGCGATAATCGAATTTCCTTTTCATCTCTCAACTGAGTTCCAACGGATATATTATCTGGCCCATAATTTCTTTGTTTGGCACAAAAAGTTTCATACATTTCTTGTTGGATTTTTTTGAACTCATCGGTTGCTTGAGGATACATTCTTTCACAATATTCGATTGGTGATTCTTTTTTCATAAATTTTTTTGACTTTGATTTAGGAGTTTACTATATTGGATAGTATATGTTTATAGTATTGTTAGATATACAACTACATATAAAGATACGAAATAAAAAAATAGTATCCAAATTTTTTATTTTCTCATATATATAAAAACTTACTGTTAAACTCGTTACACGAAGCTAGAGTATAATGCTTCTAAACTTCACTTCCTTCGAAAAACTGATGTGGGAACGTTGGACCAGCTAAAATTTTTTTGTTAAAAGATTTTTCTTTTTTCTTTTTTGCTGGTTTTTTCTTTTTTCTTTTTCCCATAACAAATATATATAATTAAAAATAAATGAAAAAAATAATTGGATTATTACTATTAGTTATTTCTATTAGTATTTATTTTAATATTGAATTAAAAAAAGAAGTAAAAAATAAAGAACATAAAATAGAATATATAAAAAAAGAATTAGATATAAGTTTAAATGATAACTACTACTTATTTGAATATAGTGAAAAGATAAAAGGTGAACGAGATAGTCTAAAATCTTTATATCATTATCAACTTAATAACCCAAAAATAGTTTATAGAGAGATAATAAAACAAAGAGTAGATACTGTAAAAGTGGCTGGTGGGGTTGAGTTAGGCAAAATATATCGTCTTAATTTTAATACTACCCAATACCTAAATGGGGCTTCTTACCAATTAAATGGTTGGAATGATTTTGTTTGGAATTTCGATTCTAACAAACCCAAATTAAATGATACCAATATCGTATCCTTTAATATGAGATTGAACGTAAGGAGTGAAATTTACCCCATAGAAAAGGATTATAAAATAGTTACAAATACATTATCACCAAATATAATAATTAACTATAACGAAAATAATATTATTACAGAACGAGATTATATTAAAAAGGTTCCTACTAGATTTTCAGTAGGGTTGGTTGGTGGAGTTGGTTTTACATATCACGGAATAACTCCTTATGCAGGTATTGGAATTACTTATTCGTTTTATGATTTAACTAAGTTTTTACAAAAGTAATTTACTATCCCTAAATCCTACTGATATTGTTTTCTTTATTAAATTCATTATCATTGAATCAGCAAAATCTTCTTCACTTTCGGCCACAGATAAAAAATTAGAACGTATATCTTTATCAATAGTGGTTACACAATATATAGGTTCTCTGTAATTCCACTTGGGATAATAAAATTCAATAACCATCTCCAAACCCACAGTTTCAGTTTTAGAACGTAGAGTAAAAAAATTTATTTCAGTATTAGGTCTTATATATTTGACAAATTTACTATATACGATAATGTCAGCGGATTCTTTATCCGATACTAAATTTAGAGATGTATATTCTTGTATGTATTCTTCCAATACAATTACAGTTGTTTTAGATAATAATGAATTTGAAAAAATAGGTTCATCACTATCATTGGTTGGTTCGGATACCCATACGTTTAATAATTGTAAAAATACAAATAATAGCTTCAAAATAATACTCTACCCCCTAATAGTATTGAATAATCGTTAAACGATATTTTATCAGTTCTTATGTTAGTTGTATAAGATAAATTTAATCCAAAAGTAGGTGTTAGTTTATACCCAACATTCAAAAATGGTTTTACGTTAATGTGGTCTTCCATCCAATATTTGATGTTAAATACCTTTACTCTGTAAGTGTAACCTAAAATTAAATTTGAAGATAATCGTATATTTTTTAGACCCAATATATTTTTGTTCCATCCTAACAATATTGTATTGTCTTGGAACGGATAGCCATTCAAATTTCCAAACGTCACAGTATGTAATCCGAAATATGAACCCCATTTTGTAGTTTTACCCGTAATACCAAATGTAAGATTTGCGATTACGTTTTGTTTTAGTAAAAGTAAATTTGAATTTAATATAAAGGAGTTAGATTTTGTAAGGGGTTGAATTCGATAGTATCCTATGTTACCTACATAATCACTACCCATCGTAAGTAACATTCCTTTACTATTTTGAGTTCTTAAATTTGTCTGATTATATCCACCAGTAGTAGAAACTACCCCACCATTTTTGTAACCAAAATCTGCAGTCATAATAACAATAGGTTGCGATATATCTACATCACTTTTTTCAGATGCAGATTTGGCATTATCAGTTACCAATTCTTTTATTTCTGCGCAAGGATAATACTGTCTCCAACGTTGGTAAATATCATTTAACCATTCTATGTGAACCCCATTTTGAATTTCTGTTGGAGTAAAGGTTCTATCATAACCAAAAAAGATAATCGTATTAGTAGAGTTTAGATTCAATACTAATTCGATTACCTTTTGTTGCTCACTACATACTTCTGTATAGTTGTAGTATAAATTAAAAGTTTGAGAATAGGATATTCTACAAAATAAAAAAGAAAGTAATATGAGAAGTAAAATTCTCATTCATCATAACCACCCACGGCGTTGAGCTCTGCGTATAAGATTTACAGTAGCGGTTTCTAATGATTTTTGTGTGGATATACCTACTGTACTTTGGTCAAAATCCATATCAGGTGAATCAAAAAATCCAACACCGATTTGAGATGTTTTACCCAACCCACTTGCCACAATATACTCTCCGTTTTCTACACTAACCAAACGAATTTGGAAACCAACGATAGTAGTATTTTTAATTTGTGTATTTAATTTATCAACTACTTCTTCTTTTGAGGTACTGAATTCATATAATTCTGCATATACAAAATACTTTGGTAAAACCAAACCACCTGTTTTCAATTCTGTGCCATCAACTGCTAATCCAGCATCACTTAATTCCCATTTATCTAGCATTTGATTTAAGATTTCATCTTTTTCTTCTGTATATCTAAAAAATCCAGTTTCTTCAAAATTTTCTAATATACGATTGGTTAAACCTAAACCAACTCTTTTATCACCCAATTCAGGATATTGTGTAATGATATCTTTAGTAATAGAAAGATTTGCTAATTGTATAGGAGTTCTTTCACCTGTATTGTATTCTACATCATAAATAGATTTTTGAGACTCAAAATCTGCTTCATAATTTTCTACCATTACTTGAGATGAACATCCGGATATTAAGAATAACGTAAGTATAAATAATTTTTTCATTGTTTAATTTTTTTTGTATTTAAGAAATCTTGAAGTAGCATCTTCCTTTTCAACCTTTACTGTTTCAGGTTCAGCAGGTACTACTACTTCACGTATAACTGTTTGTGTTTTTTGTTCTGGAATCGTTAAGTTAATAGTAGGCCCTTGAACGTTCACACTTTGTTGATTCATCTGTCCAGCAGTAGCATCAACTTGTTCTGTTTGAACTTCTTCATCTTCAATTCCTACAATTGATTTTACTTCATCCAAAAACATTGTAGATAATCCTGCTAAAAGGATTCCTACACCTGCAACTATTTGTGTTTTGATTTGGGCTAAAATTCCACCCTCTTGTTGTGTTTCTTCACTCATTGTTTTTCTCCTATTTGATTATGGTTAGTTTTTTAGTTTGAGTTCCCATTTCGGTTTTGAGAACATATAGGTAAACTCCAGATGTTAAGTTATCTGCTGATAAGTAAACATTGTATTCACCTGTACTTGTAAATCCAGTATAAAGATTTTTAATCCATCTACCACTCATATCATATAAATCCAATGATACGTTTTGTGGATTTCCTACTAAGAATCTAATGTTTGTAGATGGGTTAAACGGATTTGGATAGTTTTGTTCTAACAAATAACCATTTGGTATTTCTTCTTCAAAAACAGAGGTTACCACCGTTAGATATACTGTTCCGTTTAATATATCAACATCTACATCATCACCTATATTGTTTCCAGCATTGTATTTATCACCAAAATGAATAGGGGTTTCTGCTATACCAGTTTCACCCAATGCTTTAAACTTAAATTGTAAAATAGTTTCAGTAGTATCCGTTCTCATCGGAAAATCGCCAGCACTTGCATCCATTCCACCGTATTTAATTTTTCCAACTTCATTGTTTGTAAAAAATAATTGCCATGAGTTTGGTAAGTATGGAGTAGATGCTTCTAAAAATTGTAATACAGTTGGGTCATAATCTAACTCAAAATTAAAAGAGTGAATATCTATTCCCTTTGTATCTAATAATAAATCTACATAAAATTCATCACCAGTAGTTACTTCTGTGTCAGGTAATTTTGCCAATATAGATGTTGATACGGATTGTAAGAACGGATTGTTTTTTATAGTATTGTTTAGTATGGTAGGTGGAACTGAACCTCCAATTGAAGTTTCATTTACATCACCCATAATAACAACATAAAATGTTTCTTCCGTGTCATTGATACCGTTGTATGCATTCAAATCGTATGTCCAATTTGTTTCTTGTGGTGAAAATCCAAGTGGGCCAATTCCGATATTGGTTACTGTTAAACTATCTGATTCTAAAAACCTTACATCTTCTGGTTTGATAATCATTACATCCCTATATCCACCATCACCCAAATTACTCCATCCACTATATACACCTGCGTTATAGGAATAGTTTGCGTATGAATCTGCAATACTCAATGTATGTGAGTGGTTTACATCACCTGCTAATTTTTGAATAGGGGTTAGGGTTATCTTTTCGTTTGCAAATAATAACAATTTGTAAGAATCAGCAGTAGAAATTGCAATATCACTATCAATCAACTCTGTTTTAAACACAAAATCAAAATCTGTTTCTTCTTCTATATACCCATAGAAATATTCATAGTAAACCATTTCATAGTATCCAGTATTTGATGTTCTGGTTGGTGTGTTTGCCAATACTGTTTGGATAATTGAATTGTTTCTATATAATTCATATACTAAATTTGGAATACCTTTATTGGTTGCATAATCTAAAACATAACCACTAAATTTTCTATGTGGTATGTTTACATTACCCCCGTGGTTAAAGGTTCCAACTGAAATATCCGTTGAGTTGTTATTAGAACCACCTGCGGTATAACCTGCAAATGTAAACGGATTTAGATTTTGTTGGTTTGAATAAAGAAGAGCATTTGGTATGTTATCTAATTTAATAGTAGTAATTGCAGTATTAGGAATACTAACATTGTTATCACTACCTACATATACCAAACTTACTAAAACTTCATTTTTAGTAGTATTATCATTGTAAGATATAATATAATCATTAGATAGGTTATGAACCACTTCATACACTTTATCAAACGCGGTTCCATCATAACTTACTTTGAATTGAAGAGAAGTAACTACACCATCGTAATCACTGGCATCAAAATAAACATCTACCTTTGTTGTATCGTTAAAGGGTGAAGTATCATATTCGTTTGTTAAAACCACCCACGGAATACTACCACCGTTTCCGTTTGTTTGTGCAGTTGTGTTTGAAACCCAACCCGCAGATAGTAAGAGAAGAAAAAATAATTTAAATAATTTCATTTGCTATTTTCATTTAATGTTTCTATAACATTTCTGAAACGATTGAAAATAACATATTTACCTATAAATATAGATAAAAAAAATTATATACCTATTCCATTTAATCTTTCTATTTCTTTTTTAATATGTTCATTGGTTCTATTCCATTCAAATTTTTTATACATCCAATCTCTATATGATTTTGGAATACTGAATATAGGTTTACCTTTATACTTCCCAAACGGCATGATTACTTCTATATTCTCTGCCTTTTCATAAGGACTGGGTTCACCTTCAATATGTAAACCAATTTCTCGGATAGGAATACCAGACAATAATTTTTTACCTTCTCCGAATAACTGCCACTTATTCATTTCTTTTTTGAAATAAAAATCTTCTACCTTTCCAAATTTAGGAACCGTTCCAACTAAATCAACTACCAGGGCATCAGTTTTGTTTTCACTTATTCTTGTTACCCTACCCACAAATTGATAATACCAAGTTATGGATGCGGTTGGACGAGCAATGATGATTGTATCTAATTCAGGATAATCAAATCCCACAGATAAAACATTGACTTGAATAATAACTTTTATTTCTCCTCGTTTAAATTTAGAAACAATATCCATTCTATCCTTTGAATTCATTTTAGAATGAACAGTAGCAGAATTAGGAACTTCACTTACTAACTTTTCAGCATGGTCAATAGTAGGAACCGCTACTAATATACTTTTTCGGTGTTTGAATTCTTCTATTTTTTGTTTTATCTTTTCGTGAATGTTTTGTTTTTTGTATGCCCGTTTAATAGAAGCATTGGTGTAATCAGCACCCGTTGTATTGTAGACCAAATCTCCACTATTAAAATCAAATGAAAGATACTGAATAGGAGTCCAATATCCCTTCTCTACCATATTTTGAATTTGTTCTATATGAATGATTTTTTTGAAAAAGTTTCCCTTCTTACTCCTTGAAGTCAGCATTACCAGTTTTGATATCGTTCCAAAATCCTTTCCTAAATTAGATTGTAATTTCAAAGGGGTTGCGGTAAGACCAAGGACGTGTTTTATATCTGCCCCTCTCAAAAATTTTCTCAACATTCCATTGGGTTCACGTGGAAATCTATCACATTCATCTATAATAACTTTACTGATTCCATACTCTTTGAATAGATGTGCAATATTTACAATAGAACCAATAGTGG
>Ga0070753_1000743_pt1 | contig 19088 bp, 30 predicted proteins | sample VirMetDEL_Aug_31_FD_77441 | JGI IMG/M metagenome (GOLD analysis project Ga0070753, IMG submission 77441) | Aqueous microbial communities from the Delaware River and Bay under freshwater to marine salinity gradient to study organic matter... | ecosystem: Environmental > Aquatic > Marine > Coastal... | reverse complement strand
CTAGTCATGAAAAAGAAATTGAAAAATTAAAAAAAGATATTGAAAAATTAAAGGATGCAACAAGAGATATCAAGTTTGCAAATGGTAATGGAGGACATTAATGATAAAATTAGTATTTGCATTATGTTTATTTGTAAATGGAGAACTTCTTGAACATAGAATTCAAAACTCAATGAGCGATTGTTTAAAGCATAAAAGAGAGGCTCAAAGGCATATAAATCAAGAAGATCAACAGTTGATTTGTGGTGAAGTTGAGGCTAATGTAGGTAAGAATATTGATGGTAGCTTATATATAAAAAATATTATACAAGCAAAATAATTTGTGCTAATAAATAATAAATTTTTTTATGTTCACATCCCCAGAACAGGTGGAAGATATATAACTTTTTTATTTAAAAATAATAAATACAAATGTAAATTTTTTCAATTCAATAACTATTTACAAGATCCCTTAAAAAAATTAATTGAAATACCTCATTTAGAATATCCTTATTATGAGCCTTTATATAATTTTAAAAATGTTCATAAATTTACTGTAGTTCGAGATCCATTAGATAGGTTTATATCTATGCTTAGTTGTTTAAATTTAAAAGAAAACGAAATTAACACCATATTTAAAAATTACGATAATTTTAATGAATTTGTTAATATTAAAATTACAAATAATAAAAGTAATTGGTTTGTACCACAAGTTAAATTTATTGGTTATGAAACTAAAATATGGAAATTTGAAGACGGTTTAGATCAAAATTTTGAAAAATGGTTAAAAAATATGTATAGTTTTAATTTTAAAAATCATAAATTCGAATATCATAGACTTGACTATGACCACAATACTAAAATAGTATTAAACAAAAAACAAAAAAGTTATATTAAAAAATATTATTATCAAGATTACAAAATTTTATATTAATGAATCTTTCTAGAAATTTTAGTTTATCAGAATTAACAAAATCGGATACTGCAATTCGTAAGGGAATAAATAATAATCCTTCAGCAGAACAAGTAGAAAAATTAAAAATACTTTGTGAGAATATTTTACAACCTGTACGAGATCGATTTGGAAGAGTTACTGTGACTAGCGGATTTCGTAGTGTAGAATTATGTATTGCCGTAAATAGTTCAGCTAATAGTCAGCATGCCAAAGCTGAAGCTTGTGATTTCGAATGTCCAGGAGTAGATAATGCTGAAGTAGCAGATTGGATTAAAAATAATTTAGAGTACGATCAACTAATTTTAGAGTTTTATACTCCAGGCGAACCAAATTCTGGATGGATTCATTGCAGTTATGTACCTGAAATGAGAAGAGCAAGTTGCTTGCATGCTTATCGTTCTGAAGGTAAGGTTAAGTATAAACCAGTAACAGGAAAATTTAAGGATATAATATAATGGGAATAACAAGATCACAAATGCCAAAACAAATTGAAGGTAAGTTACGTGGCGCGAGAACCGAGAAAAAACAAGAAAAAAAGAAACTTCAAGTTAAGAAACCCTATCGCAAAAATGCTCTTAGCAGGACATTTACTGTTTAAGCCAAGAGTGATACAATCTAAGAAGTTATATAACCGCAATGAGGAGAAGTTATACACTCTCAAAGTGGCCACTAAAAATTATGATGAAAACGATTAAAAAAATAGTTTGTAAAATTTTTAATATAAAACAATGCGCTTGTAAGAAAACTAAAGTGTTTTGTGAGGAGGGTATCTAATGGCTAAAAAATCAGGACCTTGTTGGGAAGGTTATGAAATGATTGGAATGAAAACAAAAGGTGGAAGAAAAGTGCCTAATTGTGTGCCTAAAGGCAAAAAAGCTTATATGGGTAAATTTATTAAACACGATTCCGCTGATATTAACTTATCTAACAAAAATTCGATTGACTACTATGGAGATCTATTAAAATAAATGTTATTATAAGTTATGGACGAAGCAAAAGAATATAAAGCATATTTAAAAGCACTTAAAAAAGCAACTGATTCAGTTAATAAAGATAAGAAAAAACCTGTACAGTCAAAAAGAATTTTAAGTATGACTACATTTAGCGATGGTGGCATGTGCCGTGGTGCAGGAGCTGCTGTAAGAGGAACTAACTTTAAAGGAGTAATGTAATGGGTAAAGCATATAAAAAAAACAAAATGGAAGAGGCTGCTGATAAAATTATTAAATCATCTAATTTACCAGATGCTTCGGATATAAGAAAAGATGTTAAGAAAAAAAAGTCAGGCGGTATGGCAATGGGTGGTGGACATAAAAACTACAAAATGTCTGGCAGAATATAATTTTAGGATCATGACATGGCTACATCTGGGACTACAAGTTTTAATATTACGATTGATGAAACAATCGAAGAAGCCTATGAAAGATGTGGCGTAAGAACTAATTCTGGTCATGATATTAAATCAGCAAGAAGAAGTTTAAATCTTTTATTTTCAGAATGGGGTAACAGAGGTATTAATCTTTGGAAAGTAAAATCTCAAACTGAAACTTTAGTTAATGGACAAGCAACATATACTACACCAGATGATTGTAGTGATGTATTAGAAATGGTTGTAACCACAACAGGTGGTACACAACAATCATTAACAAAAATTTCTAGATCTGAATATATTGCAATTCCAAATAAATCTGATTCAGGAACACCTTCTCAATATTACATTAACAGATTAATTCAACCTACAATAACTTTATATTTAGCTCCAGATACTTCTGCAGTTACAAATGTTTTTTATTATTACATTGCTAGAATTGAAGATGCAGGAGCATATACAAATACAGGAGACATGCCTTATAGATTTTATCCTTGCATGGTTTCAGGTTTAGCTTTCTATCTATCTCAAAAAGTTGCACCCGATAGAATTCAAGCTTTGAAATTATTATACGAAGATGAATTAAAAAGAGCATTAGAAGAAGATGGACAGAGAACTTCTGTTTACATTACACCTAATGTTTACTTTCCACAGGGGTCATAATGGCATACGCAAAAGGTAAATATTCACAGTCCATCTCAGATAGATCAGGACAAGCTTTTCCATACACAGAAATGGTAAAAGAATGGAATGGTTCATGGGTTCATATATCTGAGTTTGAAGCTAAACACCCACAACTAGATCCAAGACCTAAAAAAGCAGATCCTGTAGCTTTATGGAATGCTAGACCACAAAGGGCTGCACCAGTGACAGTGTATTTAGATCCTCAATATTGGCCAGGACAATTTTTATCAAATGGTATGCAACCAGCTATAGACCCTTTAGAAGAAAATAACAAAAGACAGTTGGGTTCAGTTGTTGGAAATGTTACAATAACAATTACTTAATATGACTTATTCAGAACTATTACAAAAAATTAGAGATTACACTGAAGTTGACTCTTCTGTTCTTACAGATTCTATTTTAGATAGCATGATTCGTGATGCTGAGCTACGTATTTTTAGAGAAGTAGATGCAGATTATGCTAGAGAATATGCTACTGCAAATGTAAATATTAATTCACCTTATTTAAATTTACCTAATGCTAATTCAAGTTCTGGTTTAACATCGACTAGAAGAGCTATTATTGTAAGATCCTTTTTAGTTTTTGACACTAATCAAAGCCCAACAACCAAAGAATATTTAGACAAAAGAGACACTAGTTTTATTTTTGAGTATAATTCTACAGGTGCTACAGGAGTGCCTAAATATTATGCAAATTGGAAAGAGACCACATTAATTATGGCTCCTACTCCAGATGCTCAATATCAAGTTCAATTAAGCTATATTTATACTCCAGATCATTTATCTGCTACAAATACGACAACTTATTTATCAGATAATGTTCCTGACTTATTATTTTACGCTACAATGGTTCAAGCTTACGAGTTTTTAAAAGGTCCAATGGATATGTACAAACTCTATTCAGACAAGTATAATGTAGCTATACAAAGTTTTGCGTTGGAGCAAATGGGCAGAAGACGTAGAGATGAGTATATGGATGGTGTGCCAAGGGTTCAAATTCCTTCGCCATCACCTAACAGTAAATAATTTTTAAGGAGAATTAATTATGGCAATATCACAAGCAGTTTGTAATTCTTTTAAGAAAGAAATTCTTGAAGGAATACATGATTTAGAAAGTGGTGGAGACTCTTTTAAGTGTGCACTATACAAATCAACAGCGGTTTTAAGCGCTGCAACAACTTCATATACTACAGGTAATGAAGTATCGCCTTCTGGAACATATGCAGCTGGAGGCGGAGTATTACAAAACCAACAAGTGTCTCTTTCAAATGGAGTAGCAATTGTTGATTTTAACGATATTTCTTTTACAGGAGTAACTTTAACTGCAAGAGGAGCGTTAATTTATAATACAACTGAAACTGGTAAAGCAGTTTGCGTATTAGATTTTGGTGCAGATAAAACAGCAACATCTGGAACTTTTACAATTCAATTTCCAGCATTTACTTCATCAGCAGCAATATTAAGAATCGCATAATTTAAACGGGAGGCCCAATGGCAGATATTACAGTACAGGTAGTGTCAGCGGGCCTTACCGCATATGGTTCTCAAACTTGGGGATCTAAAACCTATGGTGGTGATCAAACTGCTAGTACAACAGTAGGATCAGCAGACGCATTTAACAATCAGGGTTGGGGAAGATTATCTTGGAATTCATTAGTTTGGAATCAAGATTTTGAAAATATTTCAGTAGCAGTAGTAACACCTGGTAAAGGAACTCCTTGGGGATTAGATGTTTGGAGTGATGCAGAATGGGGTCAAATATCTGGAATGGATACAGACCAAGGTTCTGCAGAATTAACTGTAAGTGTTGATGCTGGCGTAACAGGAGAACAGTTAAATACAACAACAGCTACCGCAGTAGCAGGAGCTAGTGCTGAAGTATTTTTAACTGGTATAACAGATTTACAAACATTTACTGGAGATGAATTTGGAGGAGAACTTGTTACAGTTCCTGTAACTTCACCTTCTCATGACGAATGGGGAACTGAATATTGGGGTTCAGGACAGTGGGGTGTTGGAGACGGTGTAACAGTTATAACTGGTCAACCTGATATTTCAGCTGACGCTAATGTTGAAGTTTCTGGAGAACAAATTGCTTTCCAAGCTGTAGGAACTGTTGAAATTCCAGTTGTTATTGATGAGGGTATTTTAATCAATTCAACTCTAGGAGATGCATTTGGAGGAGAGGTTGTAGAGGTACAAGTAACTACAGCTTCAGCACAGCCTTGGGGCGAAACAGCTTGGGGTGATGGTCAATGGGGTCAATCTGTAGGTACTGATATATCTCAAGGTGGAGAAGAAGTTGCTATTCCATCAATTGAAATTGATGCTGTTGGTATCCCTACAACTTCAAATACTGAAGATGTATTTGTAACGGGTGATGCTAATGTTACTTTAACGGCTTTAGATCAATTATCTATAAATTTAGGCAATGAAAATGCATTTACTAATGTAAGAGTTGAACCAACTGGAGTTCAATTTGGACCAATTATTATTGGTAATTTCTTAGCAGGAATTAGTGCAGAAGTTAATGCAACAGGAGTGACAGTCTCTGCTACCACTGGTATAATAGGTTTAAATGCGTGGGCTGTTGTAGATCCAGGTTCTGAACCAACATGGACCGTTGTTGACATAGCGGCTTAGTAAGAATAAAATTTAACTATATTTAAAAAAGGATAAAAATTATGGCATCAAGTTATTCTACAGATTTAAAACTCGAACTTATGGTAACAGGGGAAAACTCTGGTACTTGGGGCGATAAAACAAATACAAATTTAAACCTAGTACAACAAGCAATTGCAGGATATGAAGAAATAGATGTTGCATCAGCAGATGTAACTCTTGCAATGACAAATGCAGCATTATCAAATGCAAGAAACGCTGTATTAAAATTAACAGGTACTTTAGCAGCAGATAGAGAAGTTTTAGTTCCAGATGGAATTGAAAAAACTTATATCGTAGTAGACGGTACTACTAGAGCAGGATTCACACTAACTATCAAAACTGTTTCTGGAACAGGGGTAGCAATTCCTGCAGGAAAAACTGTAATGGTTTTCTCAGACGGCACAAATGTAGTTGATGTATTTTTCTTAAAAGATGTTGTTGAAGACACTACACCTCAATTAGGTGGTAACTTAGATGCTAATGGAAATAACATTTTAATAGATGATACTAACTTTATAGGTGATGAAAGCGGTAACGAACAAATTAAATTTTCAACTACAGCTTCTGCTGTAAATGAAGTTCAAGTTAAAAATGCTGCTACAGGGAATGCACCAGCAATTTCTGCTACAGGAGATGATACTAATCTTGATTTAAACATAAATCCAAAAGGAATCGGAAGAGTTACATTAGGTGCAGGTAAAATTGAACAAGTTGCGGAAAAAGTAACTCAAACAGCAACAGCAACAAGTACAGCTGTAATTGATGTTATCACTCAAGCTGTTCTTCAATATACAACTGATGCAGCAGCAAACTGGACTGTAAACATTAGAGGTGATGGTTCAAACACTATGGATTCGATTTTAGATACTGGAGAATCTCTAACTGCAGTTCACATGGTGCCTCAAGGTGGAACAGCCTATTACAATACTCAAGTACAAGTAGACGGTACAACGACTAACGTAACAACTGTCTGGCAAGGTGGTTCTGCTCCTACATCAGGTAACACAAACTCTACAGATGTTTACACGTACACTACAATTAAAACTGCAGCTACAACTTTTACAGTTTTAGCTTCACAAACACAATTTGCATAGGAGTAATTAATGCCACTAATAACAACTAGAGGCGGAGGTTCAGCAAGAGGGTTTGGATTTTCTGGTGGACTAAATATTATTTTAGCAACGGGTGGAACTATTTCTACATTTACTAGTGGTGCAGAAGAATATCAACTTCATCAATTTAATACTTCAGGTACATTCGAATTAACTAAAGTTCCAAGTAAACCTGGATTTAATACTTTTGCTAGATTTATCGCTGGAGGCGGTGGATCAGGTGGCGGTGGATCAGTTCATGCACCTGATGGTGCAGGTGGAGCTGCTGCTATTGTAAGATTAAATCAATCTTCAGTATCTATTCCAGTTGGAAACTATTCTTTTACAGTTGGAGCTGGTGGACCTCAAACAGGTAATGGCTCTCAACAAGGTTCCGCTGGAGCAGCAGGAGGATCAACTTCTGCTTTTGGTAGTACTGCAAATGGTGGAAACGGTGGAAGTGCCCGAGGTGGCCCTGGTGGAAATAATGCAGATTACAGCGGATCAGGTAGATCGGGAGCATCTCGATCAGCAGGATCTGGAGCAGGTGCAGGAGGAAACGCACCTGATGGACCTACAGGCGGCCCTGGTGTAACTCAATATGCAGATAACACTGGCGGAGCATTAGTTGGTGGTGGCGGAGGCTATCGTACTGGAGGAACAGGCGGTGGCGGAGGCTGGCAAGCAGGAGGCGGAAGTCGACCAGGCGCTGGAGGCGGAGGCGGCTACTCTTGGGGTGGCGGCGGAACAGGTGCTAACGGTGCTGTTTGGATAAGTTATAGGATTAAATAATATGGCAAGTTTTTGTAAATTAGACGCTAACAATGTTGTAACAGACTTATACAAAGTCGCTGACAATGATATTTTAGTAGATGGTGTTGAAAACGAAGCTAAAGGTATAGAGTTTTTAAGAAATTTAACAGGTGATGCCAATGGAAATTTTAAAAAATATTCTATGTGGACAGTTGGAAATAGCAGATATGCTAATGCTCCTGCAGGAACACCTTATAGAGGAAATGCTGCAAAAATAGGTTCAACTTATAATCCGTCAACCAATGTTTTTATTGATCCTAGACCACATGCAAGTTGGGTTTTAAATTCTAATAATGTTTGGGAACCACCTGTAGCAATGCCTACAGAAGAACAAAGATATTATGGATCTGATCCATTTACATCTATTTTAGATCCAAACACTCAAAGACCTGTAAATCCAACAGGGGAAAATGGATATATTCAAGGAATCAATTATGTGACTGTAACCAACACAGATGGTAATACAATAGAATTACCAGAAGGAAGAATTCCTGTACAGTGGGATGAGGATAATCAATTTTGGTGGGGTTGGCATAATGATGGATCTAAAAGAACTTGGAACGGAACTAGCTGGAATCTAGCGTTGTAATTCACTAATAAAATAGTATATACCTACATTAATGGAAGAAAGACAGGTATATACTTTATTACGTACTCCTATTATTAAATTTAATTTAAAAAAATCTCATTTAAAATTAAATAAAGAATTAATTAAATTAGCTTATACTTTAAAAAATAAAAATAAAGGTGTAATTAAAAGTAATAAACATGGGTATCAATCCCAATTAATTCCGAATGAAAATCCGATTATTAAAAAATTTATTAAAAAATTTCAAATTCCATTTTCTATTTTTGCAGATGAAATTAAATTAAATAAACCTTGGACTTGTTACCCTGACTTACCTTGGATCAATATAAGCTCTAAAGGAGCCTATAATATATATCATGCTCATGGTGAAGCTCACTTTGCAGCAGTTTATTACATACAAGTTCCAAAAAATTCTGGACAAATTAAATTTTTAAAAGATAGACATGTTTTTGATTATTTTCCAAATCAATATGATTTATTGATATTTCCAGGTTGGTTACAACATTCTGTTTGTAAAAATAAAAGTAATGAAGATAGAATAAGTATAGCTTGGAATATTAATATCAAACAATGAAAATATTAGGTTTACAATTTTCACACGATGCTAGTGCATGTATTATAGATAATAATATTATTTCTTTTTATCAAGAAGAGTCAATGCTTTCTGGTATTAAGAAAGATCATAATATTAATTATTTATGGCATGAATTAAAAAATCAAACATTTGATACAATAATATTTGGACACCCAAAACTTACACATGATTCAGCTCTTTTTTATAAGCAGTTAATTGAATTTAATTGTGAAAAATATTCTATAAATTATAAACAAATAACTTATAGCTTAGATCACCACTTGCAGCATGCTTCTTGCGCCTTGTTTAATAGTCAATTTAAAAATGCATATTGTTTGGTTATGGATGGCAGTGGAACACCTTACTATTATAACAACATGAACATAGGTAACGAAATAGAATCTATATTTTATTACAACGGTAAATTTAATTTAAAATGGAAAGTTTGTAATGGTATAGACATGAGTTATACCGATACAATACACAGTATCCAAAGCATCAGTCCTGCTCTTTTATTTAAATATGCCGCTTCTTATTTAGGATCTAGGGAACCAGGGTCAGTCATGGGTTTATCTTCTTATAGTCAAAAAGGTTTAGATATACCCGTGTATTATAAAAATAATGAATTATATAAAGTTAATCAAAATTTATTGTGGCACATGATGGTTAAAGTTAATCATGACAAATATAAAATTACTTATAGTATTCAAAAAGAATCTAATGAAATTGTTTTAGATAGAGTTAATAAAATTTTAAAAATGGATTCAAAAGCAAATATTTGTTTGTCTGGAGGTTATTTTCAAAATTGTCAAAGTAATGGTTATATTTTAAATCATTATAAAAATATATTTGTAGATCCTTTGGCTCATGATGGTGGTACTTCTATGGGTTTAGCTTTACTTGTAGCAAAAGAAAATAATATAAAAGTAAAACCTTATAATAGTTTATATATAGGTTTAAAACCTGTGTACCCTAAATTAAAAGCAAACACTAATCTTAATGAAGTTGTTGAACTATTAAGAAACAATAATATTGTTGCTATATATCAAGGTAGACAAGAAGCAGGTCCAAGAGCGTTAGGTAATAGATCTTTATTATTTAATCCAATGAATCCCCATGCAAAAGATATTGTAAATAAACTTAAACAAAGAGAATGGTATAGACCTTATGCAGGAACAGTTATGCATGAGCATTTTAAAAACTGGTTTGATTTACCTAAATTAGAAACACCATTTATGAGCTATGCTGCTAAAGTTAAAAAGCCAGATTTAATACCTGGGATTACACATATAGATAATACATGTAGGGTGCAAACTTTAAAACAAAAACAAAATCCTAATTTTTATAAATTGTTAAAAGCGTGGTATAATAAAACAAAGTGTCCTGTGTTATTAAATACTTCTCTAAATATTGCAGGTAAACCCTTGATAAATACTTATAACCAAGCTATAGAGTTAGTAAATAATTCAGACTTAAAGTATATATATATGCCTGAAATAAATTATTTATATAAAAAGGATTAAAAAATGAATAAAAAATATTTTTTCTTATGTGGATACATGCGTTGTGGTAATACCGTGTTAACTTCTATTTTAAATCAAAATCCAGAATTAAATGTTACTCCAAATAGTGTTGTGCCTGAAATAGTTTACAATATGTATTTATTAAAAGAACAAACAATTTATAAAGAAAACGGTGATGAAAAACCTTTCGACAATGTTATGAATAATGTTTTACATATGTATCATAAAGATAATAAAGCAAAAAATATTATAGAAAGAGCACCTTGGAGTACACCTGCAAATTATGAATTATTAAAATACATGGGTTTTTTACCAAGTAAATTTATATATTTAGTTAGACCTTTAAGAGAAATATTAGAATCTTTTTGTAGAGTTATTAGACCTAAACCACATCAAGTTGAAAACTTTTGTGATTACTTAATGCATGAAACAGGGCCAATAGGTAAATCTTTATTAGGGTTACAAAACTTAAAAAATAAAAAAGAAAAAAATTTAATGATTATTAATTATCACGATTTTTGTGATTCCCCAGAAAAGATTGTTAAGGATTTATATAAGTTTCTAGGTTTAACTTATTATAAAAAACATAAGTTTAAAAATTTAAATCAAGTTGATAAACGTAACCATCCTCAAACTACTATTAGAACAGATGAGATAAAATTACTTAAACATAAGTTTATAAGAAAAGTTCCAGAGGAAGTTATTAAAAAATATGAAAACACCTTTATTTCTTCATAGTGAGTTTATAAGTGATAGCGCTGTTGAAGAAGTTAATAAATATTATAATAAAAATAAAAAACTAGCAAAACCAGGTAAATCTGGTGGACACACTGTACAACCTCAAATCAAAGAGTCTACAGATATTACATTACAACCTTCACAATTTTATGAAAAATTACCTAAATATAGTTCTGAATTTGTTAAGGTAGTTAATAATTACAAATTTAAATATCCAGAATTACAGTTTGCAGATACCAGATGGGGTTTAACTGAGTCTCCTTTAATACAAGAGTATAAACCAGGACAGGGTTTTTATAGACCTCATTACGAAAGAGAACAATGGTCTTTTACTAGATTACTAGTCTTTATGACTTATCTAAATGATTCTAAAGGTACGTATTTTAAATATCAAGATTTTGAAACAGAAGGTAAAAAAGGTTTAACATTAATATGGCCAGCTGATTGGACCTTTACCCATAACGGTATTATTGATTTTAATAATACAAAAAGAATTATAACAGGTTGGTTGAACTGGATTATAGATGATACACGATAATTTGTGTTGGATATTTGAATCTGCTTTTACTGAAAAAGAATGTAAGCACATTATAAAAATGATTAATGATAGTAAAAAAATTAAAGCTAAAACTTATGGAAGAACTTCTTCTAAACAAAGGAAAGGAAAAGTTGTTTGGAAAAAACCTGAATATTTTCATAATATAATAGAACCTCTTTTTAATCAGGCTAATAATAGTGCAGGGTGGGGTTATCAATATGACTTGTTAGAAGACATTCAATTAGCTCAATATGATAAAAGTGATCATTTTAATTGGCACGAAGATACTTTATCAAAACCTTTTAAAGGAAATAAAATTAGAAAACTATCTATGTCTATTAATCTTTCAGATCCTTCTTCTTATGAAGGTGGAAATTTTATGTTTAGAAGATTAATAAAAGGTGAAGTAAATGATTTTCAACCCATAAAATTTAGAAAACAAGGTAGTGTTGTTGTTTTTCCAAGTCCTACAATGCATAAAGTTACTCCTGTAATTAAAGGCACTAGATACGCACTAGTCGCATGGGCATTAGGAGATCCTTTTAAATGATATTAGAAAGTAAAAATTTTTTATTTGATCAAGAAATAGTAGAAATAAATAACTATATACTTGGTAATAACTTCCCGTGGTATTTTCAAGAAAGTGCTACCAGTAATAAATTTCATTTTTTTTCTCACGGATTAATTCAAAGATATAATCATACTAAAGAAGAACCACAATCAAACTCTGACGTAACACCACATATTATGAAAATGTTTGAAAGATTTGCAGATGAACATAAATTAAAAGTAAATAAAATTACAAGAGGTTGTTTAAATCTTACACATCATCATGGCAAATTTATACACGGAGACCCGCATGTAGATCATGAATTTGATCATAAAGTATTTATGATATATTTAAATAACACTAGTGGAGATACAATTATTTTTGATAAAAAATATAATGGTAAAAAAACTGTATTAGATGTTAGTAAAAAATTAAAAATAAAAGAAAGGATAAAACCTGAACTCGGTAAAGCAATATGTTTTGATGGTAGTTATTACCATACAGCAGCTTTTTGTAAACCAATGCAAAGAAGAGTGGTAGCGGTTTTAACATTTGTATGAAAGTTAAATCATTAAAAGATTTTTATATTGTTACACCTATTAAAGATTATAAAGTTTTTAATAAAGATTTAATAAATTTAATATCTAAAATGCCTGAAAATAAATTTGAAAACATTACTAAAACTGATTGGAATCTTTCTAAAGAAACACCTAGAGAATATTTAACTTTATTTTATAAAAAAATAAGTCCTTACATGAATAAAATGTGTAAAATGTTGCAAGCAAAAAATTGGACAATATGGAATGGCTGGTTTCAACAATATTATGAAAATGACTTTCATACTTGGCATAGGCATCACAAAACTAATTGGACAAACATTTATTATATCGAGGCTCCACATACTGCAATGTTGACACGTATTAAAGATCCTTTTACAAATGAAGAACAGATAATTGATGCAGGAGAAGGAGTTTTAATTACATTGCCAGCACATGTTTTACACACTTCTGCACAATTTAAAAGTAAAAAAAGAAAAACTATAATATCGTTTAACAGTTGTTTTCATGATTAAACATACAAAAAAATATAATTTAAATGTTCCTAGTTGGGAAACATTATTAGAGAATTTAAACTGGTCTATTACTAATAATAAAATTGTAAAACACAAATGCCCTGGTTTTTTAATTTCACACCAGGCTTACAAAATTAAAGAAGTAAAACCTATTTTAAAAGATTTAAAACTTAATGATGCACATTTGTATATAAATTTATGTAAAGGAGACACGATGGGTAGACATTGGGACGGTACAGATGTTTATTTTTGGCAAGTCAAAGGAACTTCTATATGGCATTTTGATACTAAAAAAGTAACTTTAAAAACTGGTGATTTGCTTTACATACCTAAAAAAACTTGGCATGGCGTAGAGGCCACTGAACCAAGAGCAGGTATTTCTATGAGCATTGACTATACAGAATGATAAATTTTTATTTTTTATCTTCACTTCCTAGATCAGGTAATACGCTTTTAGGCTCTTTAATAAATCAAAACAATTACATTAAGATGTCTGCTAATTCTTTACTAACAGATGTTTTATATAATTTAGAATTATTAAAAGAATCTGAAATTTATAAAAATTTTCCTGATGAAAAATCATTAAATAATATTGGTAAAAATTTATTTGATAATTATTACAAAGATTGGAATAGCACACATATAATAGATAGAGGACCTTGGGGTACACCCGATAATTTAATGTGCCTTAAAAAAGTATATAAAAATCCAAAGTTTATAATTTTACATAGACCTTTACTAGAATGTTTAGCTTCAATGATTTTAGCAGAAAAACCTAAAGATGTAGAAAAAAGATGTCATTCATTAATGTATCATCACGGTAATGCAGGGTATGGTTCAGGTATAATAATGCATTATTTAATAAGCACAAAAAATATAATTAAAAACAAATTAAATTATAAAATAATTAAATATGATGATCTAGTAAATAACCCAACAGCTTTTCTAAAAGATTTAGGAGAATATTTACATGTAGATATTAAACTTAAAAAAATAAAACAATTTGAGATTAACGGTGTAAAATATAATGATAATGTGTTAGGTTATAATTTACATAAGATTAGGACAGATTCTATCTCAAAAAGAAAGTATTCTTATAAAGATGTTTTGCCTCAATCAATAATTAATAATTATAAAAATTTAGATATATGAAAATAGTAATTTTAGGAGGAGGAGCTGCGGGTTGGTTTACAGCTTTGTATTGTAATAAATATTTTCACGGACATGAAGTCACTTTAATTGAATCTGATAAAATAGGTATATTAGGAGCGGGTGAAGGAACTACTCCTCAAATCATATCTAGTTTACAATTTTTAGATATTGATCCTCTAGATGTTATTAAAAAAACAGGTGGAACATTTAAAAATGGAATTAATTTTAAAAATTGGAATGGGGATAATAAACAATACTTTCACCCTTTTACAGGGGATGAGTATAGTTATTTAATTCATGAAGCTTTAAATAAAAATAAAAATATAGATGATTTTGTATATGCTAATAAAATAAGTTATGCTAACAGAATAGATCCGAACAATTGTACATATGCTTTACACTTTGATGCTTTTAAAATAGCAAAATATTTAAGAACTTTAGCTATAGGAAGAGGTGTTAAATGGATACAAGGTGAGTTTAAAAAAGCAAACGGAAAAAATAAAATTAAATCAATTGTATTAGAAGATAAAAGAAAGTTTGATTGTGATTTCATATTTGATTGCACTGGTTTTGCTAGATTGTTAATAGGTAAACATTTTGAAACTCCTTGGGTGAGTTATCAAAAACATTTACCTATGAAACGCGCTGTGCCTTTTATGTTAAAACATGACAAAGATTTAATTCCATACACTGAAGCTGTTGCCATGAAGTACGGATGGGTATGGAAAATACCTTTACAAGAAAGATGGGGGTCAGGTTATATTTATGATTCAGATTATATAAACGCGGATCAAGCCATAGAAGAGGCTAGTAACTATTTTAAACAAGACTTAAAACCTTTAAGAGTTTTTAAATTTGATGCAGGACGATATAAAAAAGTATGGGTTAGTAATTGCATGGCAGTTGGGTTAAGCACTGGATTTACAGAACCTTTAGAAGCCACTAGTATATGGTTGGCTTTATCTCAATTAGAATTGTTAAAACATTATTTATCTAATGTTAAAAATTTAAACCAAGATTCTATTAATTCTTATAATGAAGTTGTTAAGGAAAATAATGATAATATATTAAGCTTTTTGTATTTACATTATTTAACAAAAAGAAAAGATAGTCCATTTTGGAAAAATTTTAGAAAAAATACTATTGTTCCAGACAAATTAAAACCTATTTTAAATAAAATAGAAAAAGGTAATCTAAACATAATAGATCTTATGACACAAAAAGGTAATTTATATTTTACCTATATCGGACACATTCTTGTTAGTAATGGTTTAGGTTTAATCAAAAAAAATAAAGATATGACTTTTTATAAACCTTTCCCTTCTATGAAAGATTATGAAGACACCAATAAAATTAACATTAAACAATCTATAAAACATGGAGAGTTTTATGAAGATTAGTGATGATCTTTTAGATAAAAGATTTGTGGATGAATTATATTATGATTTGTTAAATAGTCCATGGTATGCAAACAACATAGCTAATAGAACTTCTTTTCCTTATGGGGAAAAAGGTACTCATTTATTAATGAGTAATGACATTTATCTTAGACAAAATAATTATACAGCTCATACCTCTAATTTAACTCCAAAGTTTATAAGTTTATTTGAACATTTATGTAAGTGTTTTGATGTTAATTTATATTTAAAACAAATTTGTGCTAATTTACAATTCTACGGACAAGATGGTACTTTTCATTGTGATGGTGATTCAAAGCATTTAGTATTTATACTTATGTTATGTAATGAAAATTTACCTAACAATCCAAGTGGTGAATTTATTAATAAAGATCAAAATAAAAAAGTTTCCTTTAAACATGGGAGAGTTTTTATGTTTAATGCTGCTGAACTACATAGAGCAAATGCATTTAATAAAAAATATATTCCAAGAATAACTGTTAAGTTTTGTGGAGAAATAATTAATGAATAAACCTTTAAAAAAAATATTAGTGTTTGGTTTGCCTGGTTCTGGTAAAACAACTTTTGCAAAACAACTTACACAAGATACAGATTTACCTCACTTTAATGCAGATGAAATAAGAGGTTTGTTTAAAGATTGGGATTTTACAGAAAGAGGAAGATTAAGACAAGCAGTACGAATGGAAGATTTGTGTCAGATTGCAGGTAAAACATGTGTTGTAGATTTTGTATGTCCATTTAATTTATACCGTAAGAATTATGATTTAACAGTTTGGATAAATACGATTGAAGCAGGACGATTTGAAGATACTAATAAAATTTTTGAAATACCAAAAGAAGTTGACTATGAAATTACAGACTATAACTACGATCATATTATAAGAGAGATACATGATAGATTGGGATAAACCTACAGCTTTAATGTTAGGTAGATGGCAACCATGGCACAAAGGTCATCAAGAATTATTTAAAAAATCGTTAGAGAAAACAGGACAAGTAATTATCATGGTCAGGTCAATGCCTATATCTAAAAATAATCCTTATGATTTTGAACAAGTTAAAGAAAAAATTAAATACGCGTTACAAGAATATAAAGGTAAATTTGAAGTAATACAGGCTCCTAATATTACAAATGTTTGTTATGGTAGGGGAGTTGGTTATAAAATTGAAGAAATAGAATTACCTAAAGAAATACAAGCTATTTCTGCTACTAAAATAAGATCTCAATCTTTATAGGTTTACTGTATTAGTGTATAATCCAAGTATGCCATTAAGAAAAATACAATTTTTACCTGGGTTTAATAAACAACAAACAGCATCTGGCGCTGAAAATCAGTGGGTAGATGGAGATTTTGTTCGTTTTAGATATGGATCACCAGAAAAAATAGGGGGTTGGGAACAGGTTCTTTCAGACGAATTAATAGGTGCTGCGAGAGCAATACACACTTGGGCAGATTTAGATGGTCGTAGATACGCGGCTATTGGAACAAATAAAATTTTATATATTTATGATGGTAATGCTTATTATGACATTACACCTTTTGATAGTTCAATTGCTAAAACTGGAGCTGACATAACCACGACCAACGGATCACGGATCGTTACAGTAACTACTCCATCGGCACACAATTTAAATGTTGGAGATATCACTACATTCGAAAACGCAGGTTCTTTTACTGCAGGTCAAACTGATTATGTAGCTGCAGATTTTGATGATATATTGTTTGAAGTACAAGATACTTTAAGTTCGACTACATTTACTATTCAAATGCCGACTGCTGAAACAGGCACAGGTGCAACGAACGATGGAACTTTAGATACTAAACCGTATTATCAAATAGGACCTTTACTACAATCTTTTGGTTATGGTTGGGGAACTGGATCGTGGAGTGCGGGAACATGGGGCACTGCAAGAACGACTTCACAAACAATATTAGATCCTGCTTCGTGGTCTTTAGACAATTATGGTGAATTATTAATTGCTACTATTCATAATGGCGCTGCTTTTTCTTGGGATCCAAATTCAGGTGCTGGTGTAAATACAAGAGCAGCTATCATTGCAAATGCACCGACTAAATCTGTATTGTCTGTAGTTTCAGATAGAGACAGACATTTAATTTTTTTCGGGACAGAAACAACTATTGGAAGTCCAATTACTCAAGATAAAATGTTTATTAGATTTTCTGATCAGGAAAATTTAAATGATTACACACCTACCTCAACAAACACTGCAGGAACTTTTAGAATTGATTCAGGAACTAAAATTGTAACAGCAGTAAAAGCAAAAGATTATATTTTAATTTTAACAGATACCTCTGCTTATTTAATGCAGTTTATCGGGCCTCCATTTACATTTAGTATTAGACAAGTTGGTTCAAACTGTGGATGTATCGGACAGCATTCAGCTGTTTTTTCTCAAGGTAAAGTTTTTTGGATGGGTGATTCAGGAGGATTTTTTGTATTTGATGGAACAGTTAAATCATTACCTTCTTTAGTTGAAGATTTTGTATTTACTACAAACAACACTAACCCTGGAATTAATTATACTGCTGGAGAACTAGTGTACGGTTCACACAACAGCTTGTATTCAGAAATAAACTGGTTTTATGCAAGCGCCAATTCTTCTTATGTTGATAGATGTGTTACTTACAATTATGACGAAAATGTTTGGGTGACGAGTTCTTTGGCTAGAACAGCTTATACAGATGCTCATGTTTTTGAAGAACCAATTGCGACACAATTTATAACATCTATGTCACCTACAACTCCAGTTGTTCAAGGAGTTACAAACGGAGCTTCATATGTGTTTAGACATGAAATAGGTACAAATGAAGTATTAGATAATGGTAATACCATCAACGCTATACCTGCTTATATTCAATCAGGAGATTTTGATCTAGATGTAGATGGAGATGGTGAATACTTTATAAAAATAAGAAGATTTATTCCTGATTTTAAATTTGTTAATGGTAATTCAAAAGTGAGTTTTGTAATTAAAGATTATCCTGCGGATGTAAGTGTTGCTCAAGGTCAAAGGACTATCGGACCATTTACAGTTACAAACACAACAGATAAAGTAGATACTAGAGCAAGAGGAAGATTAGCTGCAGTTAAAATTGCCAATGATGCAGTAAATGAAAGTTGGCGATTTGGTATGTTTAGATTTGATATTCAACCTGATGGAAGAAGATAATGGCTAAAGTACAAGTATTTTTACCTGAACCTCCACAAGAATTTTCAACAGATAGTTTTAGACAGATAAACTTAGCTTTAGAAAGTTTACAAAATCAATTAAATACAAATTATCAAAAGGAAAAAACAGAGCAGTCTGAAAGATTTTCTTGGTTTAATGGGAGAAATTAATGTCTTGTAATAATGT
>Ga0070753_1000737_pt1 | contig 19191 bp, 23 predicted proteins | sample VirMetDEL_Aug_31_FD_77441 | JGI IMG/M metagenome (GOLD analysis project Ga0070753, IMG submission 77441) | Aqueous microbial communities from the Delaware River and Bay under freshwater to marine salinity gradient to study organic matter... | ecosystem: Environmental > Aquatic > Marine > Coastal... | reverse complement strand
TCTCTTATTATCAAAATTATAGAGGTTTGATATGACAAAGTTATTCCAATTACCAACTTCTTGGAACGAAACAAAAAGAGTCCTAGAAGCAAAAAAAGAATCATTTTACAGTTGGGCAGACAATGCACCAAAATATAGAAGCAGATACAATTCAATTCAATCAAAGAACGATAACGTTGTCAGAGTTTTGAGTTTCCCAGAAGTATCTCCAAGTGGAAAACAAGAGATGATTAAAGAATTTGACTATACACACAACCTTGTCACAGACGATGGGGAAATTTATTATGCCAAGATGGGTGCAGGAGAAACACCAGCAACTAACGAGGACTTTGGTGGCACACAAGGTGGCACAGGTTACTTTGAAATTGGCACAACTGCTTATACAGAGGCAGAAACCGATACTTTCAATAATTTTGACGTTGGTGGCACATCAAAAATTGCAAACTCTCGTCAGACATTTTCTGCTGGTTATCCAAAAACCAACGATACAGGAGATGCAGATAACACAGGCGATGGATTGGACGTAGTTTCCTATTCTGTCAACTATTCAGCATCATCTTGGAACGATACAGATGTAGAACAAGGAGTAATCCACGATAACGCTAGTCCAACAACCTCAACCAAACTATTATGCTCATTCTCATTCACTAGCTTTGCAAAAACTGCATCAGACACCCTAAAGATATTCGTTAATCACGCATTTGAGAATCAATGAGCCTTAAACGAATGTTTGAGATGCTTAATCGTATTAATGGAACTCCAAGTAAATCTGAAACTAAACTTAATGCCAAAGTCAGACATAAAGAACGAATCAATTATGTGTTAGGTGCTGACTAATGGTAGATGTAAAGATTAGTGCATTAGGTGCAATCACAACCGTAGCAGGAGAGGATTTAGTTGCAATTATTGATGATCCATCTGGAACTCCTGTATCTAAAAAAGCGACTATTGATCAGATTAAAACATACGTAGGTGGTATAACTGCAAGTTCTACTGATACATTTACAAACAAAACTTTTGATGCCGATGGCACAGGCAATAGTATTACAAATATTGAGAACGCTGACATAAAGGCAAGTGCAGGAATTGTTATCACTAAACTTGCTCCTGGAACTGCTAATTATATTGTAAAAACCAACTCAGGTGGAACTGCACTTGAGCATGGTCTAATAGCAAACGCCAACATTGATGCCTCAGCAGGAATTGCACTATCTAAATTAGCAACAGATCCATTAGCAAGAGCCAATCACACAGGAACACAGGCATTTTCAACCATTACAGGCACAGTTCCAATCAATCAGGGTGGAAGTGGAGCAACAACAGCACAAGATGCAATTAACGCACTTACACAGGTATCAGGTGCAACAAATGAATATGTTTTAACTAAAGATACATCAACAGGAAACGCTACATGGAAAGTAGCATCAACAGTAGCATCATTTGACGACTTGACAGACGTATCAGTTGGAAGTCAGGCTCAGGGAGATGTGCTATATTTCAACGGAACAAATTGGGTAAGCCTACCAGCAGGAACATCAGGCTATTTCCTAAAGACACAAGGCACAGGAGCAAACCCTATCTGGGCAAGTGCTGGTGGGGGTGCAGAATTAAATCCAATCTTACAATCATCATCATATACACCAACATATACTTCCCCAGCAACAGAGGGTTCATCACAAGTTTCTATCTGGGTTGCTACTATTGATTCTAACAATCAAGGTGTTTACGCAAAGATTAAAAAGAACGGAAGTTATGTTACGGTGCAAATTGCATAGAAGTGGTGTTGTTGTCTAATGGCTATCACTTATCATGCAGGGCGTAGAATTCAAGGATTATCAAGTGATACTAAACCAACAAACGTTCAATCAGGTTCAAGATTTGAAGAAACTGATACACGAAAGATTTACAATTATCTAGAAAATTTACTAATTTTCGAAGATGATTATACTACTAATTCAGGTTGGACACAAACTGGAACTAAAGTAACAGTTGATAGTGGTACACCAGACAAGGTAAAAGGTACAGGTAATAGTGGAATTGGAACACAGGAATCAGTGACAAAATCACTAGGAGTCACACTATCCAATACTACATGGAGTGCAGAATTTGAGTTAAAAATGATTAGTGCATCGGATTGGTATTCAATACCATTTGGATTATCTGCTGGAACATCAAACATAGAAACAGCAACCCAAGATAGTGTAGGAATAACATTTAACGGAAACGGTGGTCTGCAACCTAAAGTTTATGGTTTCTATAAAGATGGTTCTGGAAGTTGGACACAGGTTATTCCAACTTCTATTTTATACCTAACTGCTGGAACATTATATTATCTTAGAGTAGAAAGAACAAGTTCAACCAATATAAAAATATCCGTGTTTACTGATTCTGGAAGAACTACACACATAACAAACTCTCCATATAATTTTACTATTCCATCAACAATTGGCGGATTAACAACTATACAACATTCACATAGGGCTGATTCTTTTGCCAATAATTCAACATGGGAGATTGATAATGTTAAAATTTATGATGCATTTTCATCTACTGGCTTTAGATGGGCAGAGGAAGTTTAAGTATGACGGAGTTGTATGAATAAACATGGCTAACTATCTTGACAGCAGAAGAATCATGGGAACGGATAATCCTAATGCATCATTTGTCACACCAACAGCATTAACAGATTGGAATAATCGAAAACAAATTACAGTTAACGGTGCAAAGAAAACAGCAGATTTTAGTGATTCAACTTTTGCTAGTGGTTGGTCTGGAATGACAGGAGATATAACAGTAGTATCTGAACAAATTGATATTAATGCTGATATGGACGGAACTTATCATACTGCATATTATGATCTTGGAGCAAGTGCAGTAAATGATGAAAAATGGGTATTGGATTTTGATTTTAATATAACTGGATTGACAACTAGAACTACAACAAGTGGAAGATTTGGAATTGGATTAAGTTCTACAACTGGAAACTATGATTCTGCACAAGATGGTATATTTGTTAATTGGAATCTTGCTCCAACGATAGAGTGTTTTCTTTCCACACCTGATTCTCAAGGTATAGATGCTATCAATGATGGAAACTCTGATGTTATGGAAACAACTGGACAATATTATATTAGAATTATTAGACTTTCTTCAACTAAATGGTCAATTACTGTTTATTCAGATTCCGATAGGACAAATGTTTTAGAACATGATGTAGTTACTCCTGCTGGAACTCCTGCAACATTAAGATATATCAAACTTGCAACTAACAATGCAAGTGATGCAACAGCATCTATTTCAGGAAAGGTGGATAATATTAAATTTTACAATAACATTACAACAGTAGAAAACATACCTAGTCAGCAGACCGCAACACTTGAAGATGATTTTTCAAGCGATAATTTTACAGATAACGATGCAACAAACATAGGAGTTTCAGGTGGAGTATTAGCATTTGATAATATTGCAGATGGAACTATTGATGATACTGCCATAGATTTAACTTCTGTAAGTAATTCTAGATGGACATTAAGAGGAATATTGAATTTCTCAGTTCTAAATATAGATCAAGTTGGAGATGTGAATACATATTTTGGCATTCATGCAAATAGTCAAACAAGTAATTCTGAAACAGGTAATTCGATTAAATTCTATCATCAGGCAAATTCTTCTGGAAGTAAAAATAGATTTGTTTTAAATCCAACTGGTGGAACTCAGGCAGTAGGAACATACAATCCAAGTACAGGTGTTGATTATTATTGGACACTTTCAAGAATTAACACAACAACTTCAACTCTTACCATAAGGATAGGAAGTCATTACGGAACTATTGTAGAATATCTTATTGTAAGTAATGGAACAGCAATAACAGATGAACAATACATCAAGGTTGGAAATGAGCCAAATAATTTATCTGGAACTCAATGTGATGTTACTGGAACATTAGATGATTTAGAATTTTTCAATGAAATCTCAGAAGTAAATCCATCAACAATAACAGACTTTGTATTACCAATAAAGATTCAAGGAGATACAGACTTGCAGAGAAAGACAGTAGAAACTTTAGATTCTGATTTTAGTAGTGCTACTGGTTGGTCAACTGTTGGAAGTGATTTCACATTAGATACAACAGATGAACGTATAGAATTAATATATTCATCAACTGCAACAGATCAAGGAATAGCTTATGATGCAACTTCAATCGGTTCAACATTCCGTTTGGATTGGGACACAGATACTTTGACTTTTGGAACTGCTGGAAATTTTTTCCAATATTGTGTAGGTGTATCTAGTTTAGATGAAAATACTACTTTTGGAGATGAAAATCAAGATGGATTCTGTATGGTTGTTACTTCAATATCTGGAACTGGATATAGATACAGATTATATGCTTTAGATGCATCAAATGTTGTTGCAGGAGGAACTTCAACGGCAACATTCACTAGACAAATGCCTGATAATGCTTCTGAATATGCCTCAATGGTTTCAGATGGAACTAATGTTTATTTGAGATTTTATGCAGATAAGGCAAGAACAATTCTATTGGAAGAAAAATCCGTAGTATTTGGAAGTGTAACAGGATTACGATATGTTAAAGCAGATATACATGATCAAGGTGCAACACAACAATTTGGTCTTAATATTACAAAATTCAGACTTTGGAATGGAATTACAAATCCAGTAGAACAGGAAACAGCAACACATACAGATGATTTCTCTGCTGATGCTTGGATAGACCAAGATACAAAACAACAAGTCACAGGTGGAAGTCTAGCTTATGATCCTAGACGAGATAACACTAATGATGCTTCAAGTTATGATTTACAAACTATTCTAGGAAGTGGAATATTTGCTGATGATAATGCTTGGTGTTTACAATATGTTCAAAATCATTCTGACGTTTATACTTCTGGAAATGGAAATAGATTATGGTTTGGAATTAGTGACAAAGATTCTGCAACTGCACAAAACGGAACACATGATTTCATTGGACTTTATCAAAACTTTGATGGAACTTCGTACAATGGAGCAGTTGGAGTTAATGGTGGAGCATTACCTCAAAACAATACTGGAACAGTAAGTCCAGCAACATCCACTAATTACTATACAAGAATTTCAAGAATCAATAAAACCACAATGAGAGTTCAGGTATTTACAGGTGGATATGATGAAGTTGTTTTCTACGATGAAACATTGACAATCGCTTCAACAATTCAAAACTTGCGTTATCTTTGGATTGGTAATTTAGTAGATGCAGCTGGTGGAGATTCTATTACTGGAACTATTGATGATTTGTCATTTTGGAATGGAATTTCATCACCAAACGCTTCGGGAAAAAAGATAGTATTTACAAATGATGATACAACAAACTCAGCAATACAATATCCAAGTAAGACATTATCATATGATCCAATTAATGGAGATTATTATGGAGAGGTTAAAATTCCAACACTAACTACTGGAAGTAACTTTAATTTGTATATGTATCATAATTATAATCCAAGTGCTAATCCAAGTTATGTTCCAGATGATTCAACTGTTACACTTGTTCAGGGAGCAACTAACACATTGACACAAAACACATCAAGTGATACAGCAGGTCTTGATTGGAGTCAAGCAGATTCAGGTGGAGCAGGATTACGAATTGCATCAGGTCATGTATTAGTAGGTAAAAAAATATCTTCATTTACAGTTTATATGAAATATTCCAGTAGTAATTCAAGCCCAGCTCAAAATATGGTCTGTAAGCATTTTGGTTCAACACCATCAACTGTAAGATCAACTGCATCAGAAACACCAAGCAGTTCAACATTATCAACAAGTTATCAAACATACACTTATAATTTTGCTAATCCAGTTACAATTCAAGCAGATGATCATATAATGGTAGTTGGAGATACTGACGGTGGTGGTGGTTCATGGAACTTTGATATTGAAGGAGCTGATGGAGATGCAAATATTAATTTCACAACTTGGACAGATAACAGTTCAACATTTACAGAGCAAACTGGCAGAGAGTTAAGATATACACTTACATATTTTGAATCAGGTAACAGAGAACAATCAGTATATGATTCAAACTACAAAGCAGTATATCACTTACAAGGAAATTCCCTAGACAGTACGATTTATGGAAATGACGGAACTGATACCAGTGTAGATTGGGAGCAACAAAATGATTCAGTTGGACTTAATGCAAACGGATCTACGACTACAATAAATGTTGGTTCTGATACTTCAATAGATAATATTATGACAGGTGGTGCTACATATAATTTCACAATTAATCCAAAATCAGATGGTGAAGATAATTTAGGTGGAATACTTGGTAAAGGAAGTAATATAAGAGTAACTGGTGAGGCAAGTGGATTTGTAAAACTTAGATATGATGCTCATAATACAACTGCAAGTGGTCAATGGACTACAACAAATGCAGTTATTCCACTAAATGAAACATCAATTTGCCAAATAATATATAATGAAGATAGTCTTGATAATAATCCAATATTCATAATTAATGGTGTAAAATACACAGTTGGTAATGGATTAACTGAAACAAACACGCCAGTAGGAAGTGTAGTAAATGATAGTGCAAATAATTTACATATAGGATCACAGAATGGTGGAACTAGAACATTTGACGGGTTGGTTGATAACGTTAAACTATCAGACAAAATCAGACCAAGTAGCCAAGCAATCGCAACATACAATGCAGAAAAATCAAATTCAGATATTCTTACAGTAGGAAGTGAATCTACTCCATTACTTTCAAATGTTGAAACAAACTCTATTTTTATTAAAACTGACACAAACAAACGATTTTGGTATAACGGAACAACTTGGGTGGAACAAGCATGAGCCAAGAATACTATGACCATTTGAACGAGGGAGAGAAGATATGGCAATAGAGTGGTTAGCAGGAAAAAGAGCAAGGGGAACAAATAGTGAAAGACCTAAAATAGACTTTGAAGATAATTTTTCAGCAGATAATTGGACAGATTCGGACAATACTATAATTGGTGTTAATACAACAACAGGTGTTTTAGACTTTAAAGAAAAAGATGGGAACTTTGATGAAGTATCTTATTATGCTATAACAGCATTAGGAACAGATGCAAATTTTACATTACGACTTAAATTAAACATTGGAACAATAACACAAACAGGCAATACTGATTCTGTAAGAGCATTAATCGGTATATCAAGTGATAATGATATACCAACAGAAACAGCTAGAGATGAAGTAGGAATAATATGGCGTGTTACTAATACTATCAACAAATTTTATGCTTTTACTGCCGATGGTATAGCATTACCCACTTCTGGAACTGATTTTGCAACAACCCCATCAACCACAGGTGGAGATGGTTCAGGTAATTATTATGTAGAAATTATTGGCAGTAGTGGAACTTATACTTTTAAATTATATTCAGATTCATCATATTCAACATTAATTGAAAGTGAAACTATAACAGATGCAGGAATAACAGGTCTAGATAATATTGTCATTAGATCATCAACTCTTACTACAACAAATAATCAAGCTAGAGGTTATATTGATGATGTTAAGTTTTATGACGGAGTAACATCTGTTACTAATAATAATTTACAAGACGGAACAATATTTGAAGAAACTGACACTAACAAAGCTTACATTTGGAACGCTTCTACTACAACGTGGGCACAACTATGACACTCGTATTTGTTAGTGGACATGGCGATTGAGCTTTCAATTTCTCTTAGAGGATAACTCTGGGAACTATCAGTTAGAAGATGGCTCAGGCAATTATCTTCAAGACATTCCAACAAAGGTAGTAAGTTCAACAGTTGGTCTTACAGAAAACTCTAGCAAGTTCAAGACAATCATAAAGGCAGTAACATCAACATTAGGACTAACAGAAGCAAGGAATTACTTTACAGGACTTACAAGAACTGTCACACAGGCACTCGTATCATTAGAGGGTGTCCTAAACAAAAAGGTTACATTTGACGTTTATACGCTTGAAGATGATTCAGGCAGTTATCTCTTAGAAGATGGTTCAGGACTATACAAACAGGATATTCCAACAAAGGTCATATCATCGACAGTTGGAATGGTCGAAGCATCTAACTACATTCGTGGACTCAGAAAGGTCGTATCATCAACCGTTGGTCTTACCGAGTCAGTTAACAAGGTGTTTGGATTTGTCAGAATGGTTGCACAATCCATACTCAATCTGCAAGGCACAAACAGAAAGATTGTCAGAGATGCAAATATCTACGGATTAGAAGACGGACTAGGAAACTATCTGCTTGAAGATGGCACAGGATTCTATCTTATCGATAACCTCTTAATTGTCAGAAACGCCACAACCTCAACACTTGGACTATCAGATGCCTACAACCAAATAGACGGAACTGTTCACAACATACTCTCCACAGTTGGATTGACAGAGGGAATACTAAGACTAAGGGATCTTGTCAGAATATTTGTAGAAAATGTAGGATTATTGGAATCACTAAGCCTCAGATGGACTATTGGAATATCCGAAATAGTAGGTGTTACAGAATCCGTCAACAGGGCAAGAGTAATGTTCAGAAACATATCCTCAACCGTTGGACTAACAGAGGCAACTGACAGACTAAGAAATATCGTCAGAACATTTAACGAGATAGTAGGACTCACAGAGGTAACAGATATTGTCAAAGGTATTATCAAGGAAGCAATCGACACAGTTGGACTTGTAGAGGCAGTAAAGAGAATCAGAATAGTAAGAATCGACTATTCACTTGGCGACTTTGTTGCAACTGCACTAATCAACCTAAACAGTTTCATAGTAACCTCACTAGAAGATGTGAACGACTTTACAGTTGTTGATTCTCTTAATTCAGGCGACTTTATCATTAGTGATGATGTATAATGGCTAACGGTTCTCTCATAACAATCAGTAGTGAAGATGTAGGAACAGTTATTCGTGGAACTGCCAAGACACGAACAAACGGTACAGATGCAGTTCTTGACCTGAATGACACATCTAGCGTAACCGTATATCTGCGAGATCCAGATGGAAACGTTACCTCATATTCTGCCTCAGCAGTTAATGTTGACGGTGGAACAGACGGTATATGGTCAATAACAACAGCATCAGCAATCTTCACAAACAATCCCGGAATATGGCAGATACAGGTAAAATACGTCCTAAGTGCAGGAAGCATATTTTTCTCTAACATTAAGACTCTTAATATTGGGGAAGTTATCGCATGACCTCACTTGATCTTTTTGCTATCAAAGAAAGAGTTGTGGATATACTCAAATCAGATACAACTAACCTTTGGGATTCCACACCAAACAACAAGACAAAGTTTAGAAAGATAGAGGCAGGAAGTCCTAGTCCAAAGGCAATCCAAGAGCCACCATTACCAAGATGCTGGGTTACATCAGATCAAAATGTCGCTGTTCAAACTCATCACATGGTAGTCACAAACAATCAGGGTAATGGGGAAGAATGGGACGTTAGACTGTTAATATATCTTGTAGTAGAAGCAAAAGACGGTTCAGATACAGAAGAAAAAATTGATGATTTCACAAAAGCGATAGTGGAATTACTTGACAATAATTATGATTTAAGAGCACCAGGTGGATTGGAAAGCACAAGAGTGGCAGAAGCCTCAGAAATCATAGCAATAAATGATCTTCCTGCTATGTTTAAAGGAGATAGAGTGAGAGGTAGAATGATTAGGCTAAAAGTAATAGTCAGAGCTTGATTAATTCTCTTTATATTATGTTTCCACATTTTAGTCTATATGGCTAATCTTGGAGAAATTACTGAGATTGTAAATGCTTCTGAACTAACCTTAGAAGTAGGTGCAGACAACTATATTTTACTAACTAACTTATCATTACACATTGGCAGAACTGAAGACAGAATTGCCACTACTGACGGTGGAGCTCTTTATACATACGGTAAAGGAGATAACTATTTTACAGCAACCTTACTTGTTTCCACACCTGAATTATCATCATTAAACACACTTACACAGATTGATTCTGACGGAGATATGACTTCTACTGCATGGAAGATTGTAGCAAAAGATGTAAGTGGAACAACTAAAACATTTAGTGCCACAGGCATACTTAGAGATTATGACGTATCAAAACCAGCAGAGGGAAAAGTATCAATAGATATTTTTGTAAGAATAACAGGCGACACCATTACTATCAGTTAGGTGGTTAATTGGGAAAAATCTCTGAAAAAATAAACGAGATGATAGATTCTGTTCTGCTTAGTGCAGACTTTACTTCTGCTTCTCCAGGACACATAAACGAGGTTTATGAGGGTTCATATACAAAAGAAGATCCAGATTTTGAATCAGATATAATAGAATTAATTAAACAAGAATCTAAAAATCAAACAAACAAATCAGACAGTGAAACAATAAAACAAAAAACAGAAGTAAAAGGATTAACTGAAAGAGTTAAAGAATTTGATAAAGGTAACATAGGAGAAATACATAGATTCACATCAGATCAGTTTGCCAATGTTAGAAGCATAGCAACAAACCCCACAGGTTTTATGTTTCAGACATTTATGAAAAAATTTGCAAGAGGTGCAGGAGTTGTAGCACTTGCGTTATTGATATTTGAAGCAGTCAAGTGGATTATAGGAGAATTAATGAAACCAGGAAGAATGTTAGACAGACGATTTAAACGTGATATTAATAATGAAATTTTAGCATTTAGAAGCAGAGAAGAAAAACAAAAAATAAGACAGGGTATCAATAATGTAATTATCACAAGCATTGGTGGACTTAGAGGTGGATATAATCAAGTTGTATCATCAAGAGGATTGGTTGCAACAGGAACTATTGACAGGGTTATTAACAGTAATTTTGGAGAGCCAGGAACTACACAAGTAGCAACAGGTCAGCAGATTAAAACAAGAATTGGTAAAGGTGCTAATGTCTTTGGGGGTAGCAGATAATGGCAGGAAATAGTTGGGTGTGGGAAGTTCAGTCAGGTGCAGGAGATGGATTAAAAGGCACAGCAGGATCTACTAATTATATAGAGTTTAATTCAAGTGGCAAAGTCCCAAGTGATGGTGCATACATCTCAGATATTTCTGTTGATTTTCGTAGAGCAGTTCCAGAAAATCCTGCTGTTGATGCAGATAACAACGAATTACAAGATATGGGTATTGATGGCTTAGACGTTATGATTAAAGGTGTTATAGGAGATGCAGATAACGATGTTTCAACAAACTCGATAAATAAATTACAAAAATGGTTAAAAGATGGCAATATAACGACAGGCTATACTAAAGGACGATTTGGCTTAGAATTAGGAAACGCACCACAATGGAATGTAACACCAACACCAACTTATGGCTATCATTTAAGATACGCTAGATTTAACTACATTGGGGAAAGAAGAGATATGGTTGAATTTGAAATATCGTTGTCATTGGGTGGAGATTTAAACAGTGCCATCTAATTATTCTAGTCTTACAGTAACATGGTATGATGAAACAGACAGTTATACAACGACAGCAGATATTACAAACGATATAACATCTATACCATTATTTACAGATACAGGAACAGGGGAAGTAAATGAAGCCACAATAATTTTAAGAGCATTACAAGGACGATATATTACAACAGGTAACATCATAGATAAAAGAGATAGAATACATATAGAGTGCACTGATTTAGGTGGGAATAATTATGACAGATATTTTGAAGTTATTAGTTTTATTCCAAGTCAAGACAAATCACAAGGTGGAACACTTTTAACTTTAGAATGTTTAGGTATTGAATATCATACACAGCATATCAATTTCACAAAACCATATTATTTTCAATCAGGCTTTAATGTTGCTAAAGATATTGTCAGCATCTACAATGAAAACAAAGGTTCAAAACAACCATCATTAATAAGTGGTAATGTTGCCTGGAATGGCACAATAGGTAACGATTTACCAAATTACACTTATAATAATTATGATTATGCTTTACACGAAGATACGACATATAACAGATTACTTGATTTGGTTGACAAATTCGGTGCTTCTGTTGATGCTGGTGGTGCTTTAACATTTTATGAGTTATCGTTTATTGCTACTGATAAAAACGGTATTAGATTAAGATTAAGAACAGCAGGAGATAACACGCCAACTGTCACAGTAGAAAACGCCAAAGTTACCAATCCAAAAACAGTTGGAAATCAAGACGGTCAGATTGTGATGGAAACAGGCACAAATATTTTGTCTTGGGGATCAGCGTATCATGGAACTTTACCTGTTGATTTTAGTAAATATGATTCAAAACTGATAGAATTTGCATTTAGACCTGAATACAATTCTAGTGTTTCATATGCAGTGAACGCCAAAGTCAAAGTAACACAATCAAACGGTAGAGGAAAACACTATAAATCAAAGGTCGCTAATAATCAAGGTAACACACCACCCCCTACTGTATTATCAGATTCTTATTGGGAAAGAATAGATATGGGAGATGAATTTGGAGATAATATTCAATACAGTGCATGGACAGATGATAAAAATGCTGTTTGGGCAGTTATGGGTTCTGATCCAGAAAACAATCACGCAGGAAATATGATGTGGGATCACAATCTTGTTATTTGGGACGAGAATTTTTTCAGAACATGGGTTGATGTTAGAGCTTATTCAGATGCACAATTAGATGCTTTGGCAGATAATGGTGCAAGTAATGAGGGTTACTCTTATGATTTAACAAGAGATGGATTCCCAAGAGGATTCAGAGTGTTAGTTATTAACAACGCTTCTTCATATTCAACACACACATCTAGTGGTTCAGCAACAGGAGATTTAGCTGGTTTCACAAATCAAGTTGTTGAGTGGGACGGATCAAAATGGATAACAAAGTATTCTTTCACATCAAACAATAACAATGTTCAGATAGCAGTAATTGACGAGTCAAAAATGTATGAGGGGACAAGTTTTGGTTCTACACCAACATGGAAAGACATTTCAACCACAATGTTTGCTAATGATTGTTTCCACCCTTTCACAAGTATATCAAATGTGGCAGGGGTTGATTTGATAAATGGAACACCTAGATCTGCACAAACTGACAGCACTAATTTTCCCGATATTACAAAAGCTGGTGGAACGTTTACAACTAATGTTAATTCAGCACTAAAGTTTCAATGGCAGTGGGGAAACATAGCAGACAGTATCGCTAGTCATTCAACACCAACAGGCAGTTTTTACAAACGTGGTGCATGGGCGTGTTTTAGATTTCCTTTTCCAAATTGTTCTTATGGAATAACAGAGGGTGTTGGTGGAATATACGGTGGTGGATCATCTGTTAAATCAACACCATCTACAAAATATGAACCATCAACTTTGGATATACAAAATATGCACTTGACCTCTGACGGTCTTAGAGGATTTAATCATGGTTCAAGTTCTGAGGATTTGGGACAAATTAACGCAATAGCATTTATGATTAAATTAAAAAAGATCAGTGGAGCAGATATTGATGGTAATCATAAAATGAGATGCTTTATGATTGACACAAGTGATAACGTAGTTTATTCTGATTTTGAAATAGAATTTTCAGACCATTGGGAAGATATGAGATTACCTATATCATCATTTAGGGTTTATAGAGGCAGACGACCAGCAGATGGATTAGAGAGAGCATTTACACTAATTCCACCAAAAGACCTGGAAGTTGTAAATATTTTTGAATGGAGAAACGTGAAATTTATAGGCATTGAATGGTTAGCACCTTACGATAAATTTGGTAGATACAACCCAACAGCAAGTATATTAGATGATGAGAATGTTTCAGTCACATTTGAAACAGCACTAGGTGGAGAAGTTGAACTTTATATTGACTCATTTAGATTTATAAAGCCATTATTAGTGACAAGTGGTCAAGACACAAGTGTTAATATTCAACCAGCATTTATGCAAAGACCTGATATTACTGTATATCATCAGTTGTTAAATGATGCAAAGGCACAATTAGAAATAGAAAAATTCCAGCATAAAGAGTTTAATCTTGAAACATCAGGCGACTCTGTATTTGACATTGATTTTGGAGATGCTTTTTATTTTAAAAATTCTGAGTTGGTTAATGAAAGTGACGGTGGCACAAGTAATCAAATTGAATTAGTAGCTAAAAGAATAGAATATAGTATCATAAAATCCCCGACAAGTTCAGGTGGATTAAAACGTAGAATTAAAGGAGTTAAGGTGTTCACATAATGGGTAAGCCAAGAAGCATCTTTAACAGAAACGCAAATTTAGATAGAGAAGTATCAAAACAATTTGGGCAAGATAGACAAAATGCCACAGGTATGTCCTCAACATTTAGAAGTATGCCATTATTACCACCTGAAGTATCAAGTGGACAAAACACAAAGATTGGTGTTGATACTGAAAAAACAAGCACATTATATCTGACAAGTTTAAGATTAGACAGTCAAAACAGAATTGACTTTGGTAGCATAACAGGAATCACATACGGAACATCATCAAGTGGAAGTGAAGTTCACAGATTTGATATAGGTGGATCAACTGTTCTTCAAGTTCAAAGTAGTCTTATTGATTGCAGACAAGATTTAGTTAATACAACATCATTAAAAAGCGTTGGAACTACTCTATATCCCTTTCTTGATGTCAACACAAAAGAATTATCACTTAAAGCAGTAACAGCACCATCTTCTCCCAATAATGGAGAATTATGGCATAATACATCAGATAACAAAGTGTATGTGAGAAGTGGTGGTGTGACATCAGAAGTAGGTGGAACTGCTGGTTTAACAAACCCACTAACCACTGATTTAGATTTAAATGGTAATGAGTTAATATTAGATCCAGATGGAGATTCAATCATATCATCAATCTCAGATGATAATATTCAAATTTCAACAGGTGGTTCTGTAAGAGCATCTATATCAAACACAGGGTTACTTATGGCAACACCAATTACAATGTTAAGTTCTGATATTGATTTAGATGGTAATGAATTAACAATAGATGCAGATGGAGATAGTTACATTCAAGCAGTAAGTGATGATACAATACAAGTGGTTACAAGTGGAACATTAAGATTACAAGTAGATAATAGTCTTGTATTTGCAAATCAAGATGTTGGTGTAATTACAGGTAAATCAGTAAAAGGCTTTTTTGGTGTTATAGGATTACAAGTATCATCATCAACATTAACAGTTGGTAGTGCTGGTAGTTTGCAAGTTCCTTATTTGTCGTCAACTACAACATATTCAACAGGGGTTAATTCTACACTAGATGGTATATTTGGTAATTTAGATGGGTGTATGGGTATTCAATATAACTCAACATCTCCAACTTATACAGTATGGTATAGATTAAATGGTGGGTGGCGTAGAAACTTCTTAACGTAAAATATTTTAATAACCATACAGGGTAATAATTATTGACAACCACATCAGAATTAGTTGACATTATCATCTACCAAAGGGAAGAAATAATGAAACGTGATGGCATAATCAAACAGTTGCAGATACAACTAGAAAATATAAATAACGAAAAGCCATCGAAAAAATAGTGACAGAAAGAATCAGTTATACTTGTTACCGAAATTCACATGGAAGATGTTTTAATAAGACCTTAAAATGCTCTTGTTCTTGTCACACTTCAAGTGTAAAAGATACATCAACAAAGGCTCAACAAATCTATTATCTACTAAAAACTCAACCAGCAAACATTGGAATGATTAGAGCCTTTACAAATGCTACTCCAAAATCAATCAGACAACATATAACTAATCTAAGACATAACGGTGTGACGATATATTATAATCGTACAAGTGGATATTATTCATTAGATAAAAACAAACTATTAAATAATCCAAAAGGAACTTACAAACAATGAAAGCAAAGTTTGACAACGGTAAGTGTTATGCCTGTGGCAAAACATGGAAACTAGGAGATGAAATCATTCAAACAGGAAAGACCAATTCTAAAGGCAATCCTGCATGGTGTATTGATGGCAAGAACTGTCAAGGCAATATGTCGTTTGAGGGAAGTCCATCTAGCGTGTCAGAAACAACAATCTATACAGATCCAGAAGAACTTTCAGATGATGAAGAAATACTGTATAATGGCTTGGCTAGGGTAGAATCTCTTGCATACAAAAGAGCAAAAGAAACACACCCTGATATGTCAGAATCTAGTAACACATTTGGTCAGATAGTCAATGCTAAAACTACGCATCTGTTAAGTTTAATGTTGATCAAAGCAACAAAGGAGAAATCATCATGAGTTCTACCTTACCTATTTTTTCTAATATGAATTACTACAAGAATCCAACATTTGTCAAGTTGATGAGAAAGTGGAACAAGTATCTGCTTGATGATCTTGATGATGAAGAACTATGCTACGAGATTGAAGAAACCTTGTTATTTGATATGTGGCAAGAGGCTCGTAAATGGCTAAAGGAAAACAAGAACAGGGCAGGGTGGAGAATGGATCTTGTCTAAATTTAAAACTGCAAAAGAGGCTATGCGATACATGGCACAGTTCTATGACAATCAATGTTTTGTAACTCAAGAAAAATTCAAGGACAGAGGATTTGTCATACATCATTTATGGTATCTTGATAATGATATTAGACGAGAGAATTTCCCAAAGGGAGAGAAAGGCAGATTACAATACCTGAATAAACTTGTGCCAATGGTGGAAGCCATGCCCTTTAGATTTGCACTTATCAAGAATGGAATACACACAAGGATTGACCACCCCAAACGAGGACTATCCAGTCTAAAACGTGAGAATCTATACAGGTTGTTTTTACTGACTATAATGACTAAAAAAGAAAGGAAAAAAACACAATGAGATGTCTAGGGTGTGACAAAACAATTAAACTGAATGGTGGCAGACTTGCATTTACTTGGAGAACATGGCAAATATGTCCTGCTTGTTTTAATCTACTTGTTCCAGAATATTATTCTAATGCAACAAAAGTAAGGTTAGAGGTTAGAGGTCAATGAGATGTTTAGGGTGCGATAAAACAGTGAAAGCCAAAAAAAGCCGATCTATGACTTGGGATATTTGGCAAATTTGCCCTAAATGTTTTATGTTGTTAGTTCCAAATTACTACACTAAAAATTTAAAAATAAGAATAATGAGGCACACACAATGAATTTAACACAAACATTCAGAAAACCCCACGTTGTGATCTTATTTTCATGTTCACAATGTGGTAAGAGAATATCAAAAACCACGCTTTTTTGTGAACAATGCAAAGTCCAACACATATTGGAGGGAGAATAATTGGGGTTTTGTTGCAAATCCAGGTGTGACAAATTATGTGCGACAGCACAAAAACAGGGAGCATATAAACTGCATAATTACTGTGCAGTTTGTTCTAAATTTTTCTTAAAGAAAGAAAAAAGATGTCCATGTTGTAACGTGCAACTTAGAACAAAAAGACTCAATAAAAATCTAAGGAGAGTTAAGATTGATGTGTAAAGCCTGTTCAGGGGAATCTGCAACAGTAAAAGATGGCAAAGTCGTGTCAAGAGGTTGTAATGAATGTGTGGCACAGGCATTGGTAAAACACCCTAAAAATGTCATGGGAATAATGAGTCTGGAACACGCAAAAAAACTGTGTTCATGTTTAGCAAATGATCATAAAGGTGGTAAAACAGTAGAACCATCTGAACAGTTTGTCACGATTCACGAAGAAGCTAAAGAGTATTTCAAACAACAACAAGAAGAACAAGCAATAAAACAACAACAACTAACAGAGATGATGAAAGATGACTAATAATAATATCGAATATATATATATAATATATATATACATAGGAGAGTTGTTATGAGTAATTTTTTGTGGGTTAAAACAGAAAAAAGACAAAAACTGTTAGACTCTCTTGAAAGCATACCTGAATATGGTAAAAAAAGCAAGAGTGAGATGATAGAGATTGCACTTGAAGAATTTATTAAAAAACATGGAGAGTCAAATAACCCTCAAACACAATTAACAGGATTCAAAAGTGATGGAATACTTGCTGTTCCTAACTTCTATGAGGCTAACGACAACCCTGAGATGTGGAAAAAATTCTATCAGAAAATAAAAAGCAAGGAAGAATACAGACAACTTGACAACGCACTTAACTACATCATAGGACTGCATAATAGGAAATTAAACGAATTATGAAGTGTTCAATATCTGAGTGCAAAGACAAAGGCATTTATCCTATCCAGATAAACAAAACTGAGATGAGAAAACTATGCAAATTACACTTGGAACGATTCATCAAAAAAGACAAGGCATACGCTGTGGAGTTTAGGAAAGCCAATGATTTGTAAGTTCTGTGGACTTGACGGACTTCATTGGGGAGAGAATTGGAAGAAAGGGGACAGACCGTTAGAGCCTGATACTAATATTATGCACACAACAAAACGATGCGAGGACGTTCAATCCAGGAATATAATAAAAAAAACAGATGGGTGGATTAGAAAAGTCTGTGTTAAATGTCATAATTTAGTCTTATATTCAAGAAAACATTACACCGATAAAACAATAAATTCTGTTTGTAGTGAATGTTTAATTAAAAGTAAGGATATGGTTAGATATGCGTAGCAAAATATTCTGTAAAAATTGCAGGGAAGAATTGTTCACACGAACAGAACGAAGTATGCAAATTTGTAAAGATTGTGAATTAGCATGAAATTCTGTCCTTATTGTTCTGGAATAATGACTGAAGCAAGAAAAACGTCCACTGAAAAGGTGGTCTATATCTGCGATTATGACTCTACAATTATTGATTAATATGCCAAGAGGGAAATTATCAGGGTATAATATAGGCAAGAAAAAGCAACGTGGTCAATCTGATACAGAACAGTTAATCAAAATTAAAGGGCATTTGTTGAAAAAACACAAAGTTAATGCCATGCGAGAGCCATACCTGATATTCAAAAATGATAGATTATTGTGTATATTAGAAAAATTAAAAACATCACAAGTTGATAAAAGCTATCAAATAAAGAACCCCGACATATTATGGATGGATAAATACGGAACATGGATAATAGAAGTTGATGGATCAGTGCATGATAGGAAAATTCAGAAAACATTAGAGAGAAACGAACTGTTTTTAAAGAACCGTATTAAACTAATTGTAGTGAATTTATCAGATATAAAATATTTAGAGATTGATATTTATGATTAT
>Ga0070753_1000732_pt1 | contig 19238 bp, 16 predicted proteins | sample VirMetDEL_Aug_31_FD_77441 | JGI IMG/M metagenome (GOLD analysis project Ga0070753, IMG submission 77441) | Aqueous microbial communities from the Delaware River and Bay under freshwater to marine salinity gradient to study organic matter... | ecosystem: Environmental > Aquatic > Marine > Coastal... | reverse complement strand
CATTGGAAGGCATCCTCGCCTTATCCTACCAATCCATTTATCCGAGTCAATCCGAAGGAGCTGGTGAAGGCCCACCGAATGTGGGAGAAGCAGCAACAGAAATCGGGTCAGACTGACCTCGATAGTTTGGAAGAAGCACCATTTTGAAAGGAGGTGTGCATGGAGACCGAAGCTACTGCTACGGCAGATAAACCAAAGCGGAAAGGACGGGGCCCCGGTAAGAAACCCGCCATGTTCTGCACGAGTTTGCGTTTACCGATGGAGGTGATGGATTATTTCAGCGCCAACTATCCGTACACAAAGCAAGCCAAGATGAGAGAAGTTCTTACCAATTTTGTTAAACAGCAAGGAGATAGTAACAATGGGAATGCCTAAAAATCCAAACAGCTTAGCTGGAAAAATTCGTGCGTACATAGCTGCAAACCCCAAAGCTACGCCTAAGGAAATAGCAGAAGCGCTTAACTGCAAAGTTCAGCGTGTGTACACAGTGCAATCTAAAAATCGGTTGAAAGCCCGAACTGTCAAGGCGGCGTGGCGCGCACGTAAAAAGGCGCAAGCGTCTAAACTGATGAAGCAGGGTTTCCCGGGCACCAGCAGTACCGACCTGCCTAAGACCGAAGATTTGGTTAACAACCCGACCCACTACACGTTTGGTGGTATCGAGACAATCAAGTTTATCGAGGCTAAGCTGTCGCCCGAAGAGTTCCGTGGCTACCTCAAAGGTAACGTGCTCAAGTACGGCAGTCGGATAGGTCATAAAGGCGACGTCAAAGTTGACGCCGGTAAGCTGGCTTGGTACTCATCGCACCTGAAAAAGGTGCTGGAGAAGAGTTAACTTCTAACGTGTTACGGCACAAGCCACCCTCGGGTGGCTTTTTTATTGTCCGGGTGTTGACAAAGTATAAAGTTGTGGTAAACTACCTCGATGGCAGCAACCCCCGAGGCTAAAGTAAAAGCCAAAATCAAGGAGATGCTCAAGCGGCACGAGGTTTACTACGCCATGCCGATTGGCACGATGTATGGGAACAGCGGGGTTCCTGACTTTTTGTGTTGCATAAACGGGCGGTTCTTGGCGATTGAAGCTAAGGCCGGTAAGGGCAAGCCGACTGCATTGCAATTCAAGAACATGAGAGAAATTGAAGCCGCTGGTGGAGTGACTGCGGTTATCAATGAAACTGGGTTAGAGTCGTTGGAGGCTTTGTTAGGGATGATGGAACGTGCACATATTGACGATTGATTTTGAGACTTTTTATTCGCGCACATACAGCCTGAGCAAGATGACCACGGAAGAGTATGTCCGTGGCGAGGAGTTCCAAGTTGTGGGTGTGTCAGTGCAAGTAGGCGATGCCGAGCCTGAATGGTTTAGCGGCAGCGACGAAGAAACCTTGCAGTTCTTACAGAAGTTCGAGTTCGAGAAGCATCTGGCGTTGGCGCACAATGCCATGTTTGATGCCGCAATTCTTACTTGGCACTACGGAATAAAACCCAAGGGCTGGCTGGATACCCTGAGCATGGGCCGCGCCCTGCACGGTACCGAAGTTGGTGGGAGCCTCAAAGCCTTAGCCGAGCACTACGAGTTAGGGGTTAAGGGCACCGAAGTAGAGAATGCGCTTGGGTTTCGCCGAGAGGATTTCAGCCCCGACCATTGGCGCGGTATGGCGAGTACTGCCGTAACGACGTAGCCCTGACGTACAAATTGTTTGCCTCTATGTCGCACCAGTTCCCACAAGAAGAACTGAAGCTGATTGACCTGACGATTAAAATGTACTCGGAGCCTATGCTCCAGCTTGACAAGCGTGTACTGAGTTCACACTTGCGTAAGGTTAAGACCAAGAAGAATGAGTTGTTGGGCACGTTCGACAAAGATCAGTTGATGTCCAACCCGCAGTTCGCCGACATCCTAGTTACTTACGGCGTATCACCACCGACGAAGATTAGCCCGACTACGGGTAAAGAGACTTATGCGTTTAGCAAAACTGACGAAGGCTTCAAAGCCCTACTTGAGCATCCCGACGAACTTATTCAATCGCTGGCGGCGGCGCGTATCGGCATCAAGTCAACCATCGAAGAAACCCGAACAGAACGGTTTTTATCTATCGCTGATCGGGGGGCGTTACCCGTACCGCTGAGATACTACGCTGCCCATACCGGGCGCTGGGGTGGGGACGACAAGCTAAACCTACAGAACCTACCCCGCACCTCAGACCTAAAACGGGCGATTATCCCGCCCAACGGGTACGTAATGCTCGACTCCGACTCAAGCCAAATTGAAGCTCGGACGGTGGCTTGGCTGGCTGGGCAGGATGACCTTGTGGCTGCGTTTGAGGCTGGCGAGGACGTCTACAAGATTATGGCTTCTGCGATATATGGTAAGCCTGTCGCCGAGGTGACAAAGGATGAGCGGTTCGTAGGTAAGACCACGATTCTTGGGGCTGGCTATGGCATGGGGCCGGTGCGGTTCCGCGACCAGCTAAAAACATTTGGTGTTACGATTAGCGAAGATGAATCGCGGCACATTATCCGCACGTACCGTGAAACGTACCCCAAGATACCAGAGTTTTGGAAAACCGCTGGTAAGGCGCTAGAAGCCATCATGGACGACCAGCAATTCGCGTTCGGTCGGGAAAGTTTGCTAGTCGTGGACGGGCGAGACGGCATAAGATTACCGAACGGGTTATATATTAAGTACCCAAATCTGCGGTACAAAGAGACCGATGGTAAGACTGAATTGGTCTACAACACAAAGCGCGGACGCGCTATCATCGACACTCGCATCTACGGCGGCAAGGTAACTGAGAACGTCTGCCAAGCACTTGCTCGGATTGTGATCGGCTACCAAATGTTGTTCATAGCCAAGAAGTACAAAGTGGTCATGACGGTGCACGATGCTATCGCTTGCGTGGCACCCGAAGCCGAGGCTGACCGAGCCTTGGAGTACGTCGAGATGTGTATGAAGCTGCGCCCACAATGGGCGTCCGATTTACCTCTAAATTGTGAAGCTGGATATGGAAAAAGCTATGCAGACTGCTGAAGTGATAGATTACGCCAAACCCCTGATGGAAGCCGAGCGGGCGCTCAAGAATATGCACGATGCCGCCCTACACCGGGACTATGAAATGGCAAAAGAGTTCGCTCTTCAAGCCATGAGTCATACAAAGATCGCCATGCACTCGTGCTCGATTATGGCCGAGAACAATCCTTGGGAACGAGTAGCCGCATGACAGCTTGGTCTTTCAGTAGCCTCAAGACTTTTGAGCAATGCCCCCGCAAGTATTACCACACGCGGGTGGCTAAGGATGTCAAAGAACCCGAAACCGAAGCCATGCTTTACGGCACGGTGGTGCACGAAGCTGCTGAAAAGTTTATCCGTGACGGAGAGCCAATCCCTGAGAAGTTTGCCTTTCTTAGGGAACCACTAGAACGCCTTAACGCCATACCCGGCGAAAAGCATTGCGAAATGAAGATGGGTCTGACCGAAGACCTTGAGCCGTGTGACTTCTTTGCCGAGGATGTTTGGTGGAGGGGCATCGCCGACTTGGTTATCGTGAACAAGGAAAAGGGCTTGGCTTACTCCGTGGACTACAAGACTGGGAGAAACGCCCGGTATGCAGACACCAAACAGCTAGACCTTGTGGCTACGGCCATATTTAAGTACTTCCCCGAAGTCAAACGGGTCAAGTCTGGACTGCTTTTCGTCGTGAGCAACGAGTTTATCCGCGCCGAGCACGAAGCCGACAACATTGATAAGTACCTCGAAGCACCACGGCAATTGCTTGGACGTCTTCAGGCCGCTATGGATAACGATGTGTGGAACGCCATATCAGGCCCGCTGTGCCGGTTCTGTGCGGTCAAACAATGCGAGTACAACCGTGCTTAACCCTAGGCCGATATACGAAACCGACGCTGATCGAGAGCATGAGAATGAAGTTCTGCGGGCGATTTTGAGTTTGACGGCCAACTTCTTCTTTGCCAAAGCGCCAGAGTTATCGTGTTACGACTTTGAGATATACGTGACAGATACCAAAAAGCTCTACGCCTTGGGGGAAATAAAGGTCAGAAATAACAGCAGCCAAAAGTACCCCGACTACATGATTTCTAGGGCTAAACTTCTAAATTGTTTAGCCGAGGCCGATAGCTTGGGGGTGCATGTGAGCCTGTTTGTAAGGTTTACAGATGGCCTTTTTTGCACTAAAGTTAAGCCTGATTTGCCCTACCCAAGTAGGCTGGCGGGACGGTATGACCGCCAAGACTCGCGGGATATGGAAATGTGCGTTTTCATACCGATAGCTGAATTCGAGTTCCTATGCCCTATGTAAATAAAAAACGTCCCTACAAAAAAGAGTACCAGCAGCAGAAGGCTAGGGACGAGTACGAAAAGCGAAATGCCCGTGCTCGTGCTAGGTACGCTATGGACAAAACCGGTGCCGACAAGAACGGTAACGGCAAAGCTGACGCCCGTGAGGGTAAGGACATCGACCACAAGCGCCCGCTCTCCAAGGGTGGCACTAACCGCAAGGGTAACCTTCGGGTGGTCAGTAAGAGCAATAACCGATCGTTCAAAAGAAATAGCGACCGATCGGTTAAACGAAATGTGTAGTGGTGCATCCTCTACATATTAATACCGGCGAAGTAAGGTGTGAGTGCTAGCCGGGGGGCTCTTGATTCATGACCCTATAACCGCATCAGTTAGACGCCCTATTCCTTTCTTGGGGAGGGTCTAACGGACAGCCGGGAAAGACCGGCACATAACAATTTCGGAGCAATGATGACGTTAGATGAATATGGTTGGCCTAGGCCACATGGGTTTAGTCCCTTTAATCACCAAGTCGAAACCTGCAAATTCTTGGTGGCCAACCGAAAAGCCTTCTGCTTCAACGAGCAGGGTACAGGCAAAACTGCTTCAGTTATATGGGCGACCGACTACTTGATGGAAGTTGGCGCTATAAATCGCGTCCTCATTGTTTGCCCGCTGTCGATTATGCAGTCGGCATGGCAAGCAGACTTTTTTAAGTTTGCGCTGCACCGTTGGGTATCCATAGCTTATGGCTCAGCACGTAAACGCAAAGAAATTATTAACGCCGGTGCCGAGTACGTCATCGTTAACTTTGATGGCGTGCAAATTCTCAAAAACGAAATTATCAACGGCGGGTTTGACCTGATCGTTATCGACGAAGCCTCGGCATACAAGAACGCCCAAACCGACCGGTGGAAAACCATGCGGGACATCTGCAAGCATGTCAAAGGTTTATGGATGTTAACGGGCACCCCAGCGGCTCAGTCCCCAGTAGACGCGTACGGGCTAGCTAAGCTAATCAACCCCAAAGGAGTTTCGCCTTACTTCTCGCACTTCAAGGGCGACGTCATGTACCAAGTTAGCAAGTACAACTGGGTGCCGCGCCCCGAAGCTAAAGCCATAGTGCACAAAGCCCTGCAGCCAGCTATCCGGTTCGAGAAGGCCCAATGCCTAGACTTGCCCCCGGTGACTTACATAGACCGCGAAGCTCCGTTAACCGCTCAGCAGCGCAAATACTACGAGCAGCTACGCAAAGATATGCTGATTGAAACTGAAGGCGAAGAGATTACGGCTTTGAACGCAGCGGCCAAGATAAACAAGTTGCTGCAAATTTCTGGCGGTGCGGTTTATACAAGTACTAGGGAAGTCATTGAGTTTGACGTAGCCAATCGGCTGTCAGCAGTCAAAGAAGTCATAGACGAAACGAGCAACAAAGTCCTAATCTTTGTCCCGTTCTCCCACACCATAGAGTTACTGCAGCGGTACTTAACTACCAACAAAATAAAGTCGGAAGTTATAAACGGCGATGTCCCTGTGTCTCGACGCAACGAGCTTGTGCAGCGGTTTCAATCTAAGCCTGACCCAAAGGTTTTGATTATTCAGCCGCAGGCAGCATCACACGGGTTAACATTGACCGCAGCCGACACCATTATTTGGTATGCCCCAGTAGCCAGCGTAGAAACCTACCTGCAAGCTAACGCCCGTATCGACAGGCCGGGGCAGAAAAACAACATGACTGTGGTGCACATTCACGGCAGCAAGATCGAGCAGAACCTTTACAAGTTGCTTCGCAGCAACATGCGTAACCATAAAGATTTAATCGACTTGTATCGTCAAGAAATTTCTGAAGAAGCTATTGACAATGTCTAAAGTTGTGGTAGTATTGAACCTCGTTTGGACTTTAGGAGGTTAGAGATGTCAGATGTAGAAGGGTCAACGCCAACTATTGATAAGTTGGCTGCGGCTTATTTGAAGATTAGAGATAGGCGGTCTGAGGTCTACCGCGCATACAAATCCGAAGATACAGAGTTAGAAGAGCAAATGAATTTGTTAGCGAGAGAAATGCTCGACATCTGTAAGGAGACGAATGCCGAGACCATCCGCACCAAGGCAGGTACAGTCATCCGCTCGATAAAAGCACGGTATACGACGGCTGACTGGGATTCAATGTATCGGTTCATAAAAGAGCACGATGCGTTTGGTCTGCTAGAGCAACGGCTTCACCAATCCCACATGAAGCAGTTTCTTGAGGAGAATCCCGAATTATTGCCGGTTGGCTTAAACGTCGATCGGGAATATACCGTGGTTGTTAGACGCCCTACTTCAAAGGACTAAAAATGAGCGACTTAACTGTTTTGAACCAAGACCTGCCTGACTTCTTGCAGGATGCCCCGGTCAGCGAGCTGACCAAATCTATCGTCGGTACCCGTACCGGCGGTGTCAAGCGAATCGTCCACAAGAACGGCACGTTTCGTAAACTTGTCGGCGGCGAAGAGATGGGTAAATCCAAAGGCCCGCTGAACGTAATCATTGTCGATGCCTCACCGGCAGTCGGTCGTGTGTTTTACGCTAAGCAATGGACGCCTGATTCAGAACCTACGGCACCGGATTGTTTTACCAATGACGGCCAGCGCCCTGACTCCAAGTCAGTAAACCCACAGGCTTCGCGTTGCGACGAGTGCCCCAACAATATCAAAGGCTCCGGCCAAGGTAACTCAAAGGCTTGCCGTTACTCACGCAAGCTGGCGGTTGTACTGGTCGATGACTTTGGTACGTCGCTTGAAGGTGAGGTATACCAAATCAACTTGGCTTCCAAGTCTTTGTTTGGTGACTCGGTTGGTGAAAACTCTTCTCCGTTCGAGAGCTACGCTAAGTACGTGGCCAACAACGGCAAGAGTATTGATTGGGTTATCACTCAGATCACCAGCAACGACGAGAACGATAACCAGTCGGTCTTGTTTACCCCCGTTGGGCACATCAACAAAGCTCAGTATGCTGTAACCAGCAAGCTGACGGGTAGCGACGAGACCAAGAAGTTGGTGCTCATGACGGCATATCAAGCTGATACAGCCGGTAAAAAAGCCTTAGCTGCACCAGCCAAAGCCGACGAAGAAGTTCCTGCGCCCAAGAAACGCGAGTCCAAGAAGGCAGCTCCTGCCGAGGTTACGCCAAAGAAAGGTCTAGACGATGTGCTGGCCGCTTGGGGTGACGAGGACTAAGAATGAGCTATGGTTACAGTCAGCGACTAATTGAAGCCAATAAAAAGGCCGACAAGAAATCGTTGGGTGTTGCTCTTGGACGTCTATGTATCAGTCGTGGTATCCCAGTAACTGAAGTTGCTGACAAACTCGGCGTAACCCGTGCTACGGTTTACAACTGGTTTTGGGGGCTAAGAACCCCCGACAGCAAAAGAAGTGCTGCGATAACCCGGCTGATGCAAAAACTCCAATCCGCGTAACTTACTTTTGGTCAACTGACCAAGGGATAACTGTCTCTACAATATGGCCGACTTTGACTTACTTGATGCAGTGCTACCCGAAGAAGGGCGGTACTGCGTCGTAGGCATAAGCAGGTACGTAGATCAACGTTTCGCTGACACCCGAGAAGAAGTAGACGCCATTGCTCAGGAGTTTGTATCCAACGGGGTTAACGCCTTCTTTGGGTGCGCTAAGTTCGGCGACTTAAACAACCGCAAGCACGAGAACGCCAAGTACTTCAAAGCACTTTGGATGGACATCGACTGCGGGCCGACCAAAGCCGAGCCTGACGAAAACGGGGTAGTCAAAGGTTACATCGACCAAGCCACGGGGCTAGCTGAGTTCCAAAAGTTCTGCAAGACAGTCGGCCTACGCCGACCCATTGTGGTCAACTCGGGGAACGGCATCCACGTGTATTGGCTGCTCGATGAGGTGGTAGACCAAAGACATTGGAAGCCACTAGCCGCAGCTTTGAAAGACCTATGTCGACAGCATGGGTTGATCGTAGACCCCGCTGTTTTTGAAGCGTCACGTGTTCTTAGGATACCGGGCACCTTTAACTTTAAGGCCGACCCGCTGCCAGTGAGCGTATTGTTCCACGCTACCGAGCCTTACACCTACGACGAAATGAAAGACCTCCTTGGAGCTGGAGAGCCCGAGGACGATGAGCCGTTTATACCGCGCCGACTAAGTCCACTCATGGAGTCCATGATGGGTAACAAAGTAAAGCGGTTTAAAACCATCATGATGAAATCGGTCAAAGGCGAGGGTTGTCCTCAGCTGCTGCACTGCTTTCAAAACCAAAACTCAATTGAAGAACCTCTTTGGCGCGCAGCTTTGTCAATTGCCGATCGTTGCATTGACCGTGAAGATGCCATCCACAAGATGTCAGCAAACTATGAGGGGTACGACCCCGAGGAAGCCGACAAAAAAGCGCGTGAAACCAAAGGCCCGTACCTATGTAAGTCGTTTGAGAGCCTCAACCCAGCTTTGTGCGAAGGGTGCTCAAACCGAGGACGTATCAGTACGCCCATACTCTTAGGTGCAGAGATAGCCGAAGCCGACCCCGAAGACGACGAAGTTGAAGTCGAAGACGAAGACGGCGAAATTGAAACATTCAAAGTACCGGCCTACCCTGAGCCGTACTTTCGTGGGTTGACCGGGGGTGTTTATCAACGTCCGCCACCAGACTCAGAAGCAGACGCAACGCTTGTATACGAGCGAGATATATACGTAGTTAAGCGAATGGTTGACGTTAATCATGGTGAAACAGCCCTGCTAAGGCTGCACATGCCGCATGATGGAGTCAAGGAGTTTCCGGTGCCGCTGGCGCACCTTATGGCCAAAGATAAGCTGCGAGAGATACTTGGGTATCACGGCGTAGTCGTTAGCGCCAAACGGCAGGACTTGATTTTTCAGTATCTTGCTACATGTGTAAACAATCTACAACAAATTCAACGGGCGGAGAAAATGAGAACACAATTTGGTTGGGTCGAGAAAGACAGTAAATTTATTGTCGGCGATCGAGAAATAACAAAAGATGGTATCTTTTACAGTCCACCTTCTAGCATCACCAAAGATGAAGCCGAAATGTGCCAACCTGTGGGCACGCTAGAGAAGTGGAAAGAGGTCTTCAACCTATATGGCAAAGAAGGGCTGGAGCCAAACGCTTTTGCCGCTATGACTGGTTTTGGATCGCCTCTGCTTAAGTTTACTGGTATGAGTGGCGCAATCATCAACGTCATTCACAAGTCGTCGGGATCGGGCAAGTCGACCACGCTGTACATGTGCAACAGTATTTGGGGGCACCCAAAGAAGCTGGCCTCGATTTGGAAGGACACCCCGGCGTCAAAATACCATAGGTTGGGGGTGCTAAACAACCTACCTAACACCGTAGACGAAATCACAAACACTTCGGCTACGGAGTTTTCTGATTTGGCATACAGCCTATCTCAGGGGCGCGGTAAGAATCGCATGAAAGCCCAGTCCAACGAGATGCGGGTTAACAACACCACGTGGAACGCCATAACTCTGACATCCGCTAACGCCAGCTTTTATCAGAAGCTAGGGGCCCTAAAAGATACCCCCGACGGCGAATCAATGCGTTTATTAGAGTACGAAATTAAACCCAGTAGCATAATTGAATTAGGTCATGGCAAGCAGATGTTTGACCATCAGTTATTCGAGAACTACGGGCATGCCGGAGATATTTACGCCAAGTACTTGATAGACAACTTAGAAGACGTATGTCAGTTGGTGCGCGAAGTTCAAGCCAAGATCGACGCAACTGTTAACTTTACAACCCGTGAACGGTTCTGGTCGGCGGTGTGTGCTTGTAATATCACGGGCGCGCTCATCGCTAGAAAGCTCGGTTTGATTGATTGGGATATACGCCGCATATATGACTGGATGATAAAGATGCTTGGCGAAATGCGGGAAGAAATCAAACCGCCCGAGTCGTCACCAATTACGGTATTGGGTGAATTCCTAGGCAACTACATGAACAACGCTTTGGTAGTCAACGACGAAGTGGATGCACGTAGCAACATGCCCGCGATGCCGACTATGGAGCCGAAAGGCGAACTTGTGGTGCGGTATGAGCCGGATACAAAGCATTTGTATGTGTCGGCAAAACACTACAGAGAATACTGCGTTAAGTTTCAGATTGGTTACAAAGACTCTTTGCGGGAACTAGAAAAAATTGGGGTGTTCAAAGAATCCATAAACAAGCGTATGGCTAAGGGTTTGAAAGTTGTAGCCCCTGCAGTGCGCGCGTTAAAATTTGATACCTCAAGCTCTGATTACCTGCAGATAGGGGCACCGGAAGATGAAGATCGAGACGGTGACGTACAGGATTAACTGGGCCAAGTTTAAAAAAGGTACTTCGTTTTTTATACCCTGCATTGACGATGTCGAGGCTAGACGTCAGTTGGCACGTGTTACAAAAAGATTAAGATTAAACGTGGTATCTAAAGTAGTGATTGAGGACGGCATCAAGGGGCTTCGCATTTGGCGCGAGTGACGCTATAATTTAACCGCTGGCTTGCAGTTGCCAGCTCATTGTCTCCTTGTTGCGTTCCTCCTCCGCAACTTCACCCCCGCTCTAGGCGGGGGTTTTTTTATTTGAGACGATTTTCTTTTTGCCGCTGAGTATTGAGCACCGCCTGACCGTACAACTGCCACGTAGCTTTGTTGTCGGGGATGCCACCAATGCTTTTCACATCTATTTTTAGTCGGCGTTTTAAAGACTCTCTAATAGTTTCTGGCGGCAGACCTATGCCTTCTAGCCGTCTATACTTCGCGTTGAACTTCTGAATGTCTTCCATAACGCTGTTCATAGCCGACAGACTGTTTCTCTTATAGGCGTTCTCAACCCTATTTAGCAGGCGCATGCGCTCGTTTTTGAGCTTCTGCATACCCTTAGACACCGCAAAGGCTAACTGCTGCTCATTGGCCAGCAGCTCTGGTCGGAAGCCTATAACCTGCCCCACTAGGATACCCAAAGCAAGTTTGTCTTTGGCTATAATTTCGCCGCCTCTAAAGTTTTTAACACCTTCACTAGCATACTTATCCATCAACATAATGTTGCGGACAAAAGCTGGCATCGTTCGCTCTAGAGCACGTCTCGGATCGCCGTTGTTGTAATCATCCCATGCTTGAGCGTACGCCAACAACATAGACCAAGCTGGGCCAGCCCTAGAAGAAACTAAACTTATAACCTCATCTTTAGACGAAGTGTATTCCGGGCGCTCCCGCAAGAACATATTGTTTAGCGACAAACGGCTGGCAAAGTCTAAACCTGTAGCATAGTTGAGCAAACCCCTATCTGCTACAGCTGCCGCATTGTTTGCATCTATACCGAAGGCTTCAACCCAGCTAAGTAACTCGGGCAACTTAACAGTACGGAACCAAGTTTCAAAGTCTCGATCCCTAAGGTCGCGTTCAATAATCTCGTCGTCTTCGTCGTCAAGTGCTTTCACCATAGAGCCCATTAAACCCATTACTGTGCTGTAGAGTGGCAACCCACTTGCACCAGCTACTACCCACACAGACCCCATAGTGGTAAAAAATAACGTAGCAGCTTCTTTCTTGCCCTCTTTATTAAGGTAAGGCAGCATGCGTCTAAAGTTCGTAAACAAGAAGAAGCTTATATACAGTGGGAAAATCATGAACTGGAAAGCCAGTTTACCCAATGGCCCCCGCATTATCGGTGGGCGGGTGTACTGGGCCATGTTACCCATGCCGTCAAAGACATCCAATGTAGCTTGCTGTATTGCTTTTTCTCTAGCCTCGGCACGAGGCATGCCAGCCTTTAGGTTCTCTTCAAGGCTTAACTCGTAGGAAGTCGCGAGCATAATTTCCCGAGACATACGCTCGGTAGTGTGCATCAGACCACCCACTAAGGTAAGAGCAGCGCGCTTTATCTTTTGTTTGTTAGTGCCAAACTCTTCCAGCGTTTGAATACGCCTGTCTACGAGCTCGTTGGCTATTGTGTTTTCTGAGACCCCCATGCGCATAGCTTTTTCGATGTCCTCGCGCATCTCCGGGCTCATTTTTACTTTTCTTGATTGCCTCAGGGTAGGAGCCACATAGCTCTTGGTACCATCTTCATTATCACGCACAACGCCAAATAAGTTCCAAGGCGTAAGCAAGTACTTCATAAGTACTTTAGAAGCCGCAACAAAACCGTGCCGTGTGCCAAGTACGTTAAAGCCGACCATAACAAGCTGCATAGGCTGCAACAACGCCGACGATATACCTGATAGAAAGTGTATGTACGATGCACGCAGTAGCGCTGAGCCGAAAAAATCGCCTATCTTTTGCAGCTGAGTTTTATCAAACGAAGACGGGAATTCAATCGCAATCCTCTCGTCTATGGCTTCAGAGAACGGCTGCAATTCGGGCTGATTTTTTACTTGCTCACGCAGCACGTCAGCTTCATTCTGTATTCTACGTCCGTACTTGAGCCTAGGTAGTTGGTTTGAGTGCGCCGTGATAGAGCGGGCCAGTACAGACATAGCATCTACGTCAAAACCGATTATGTTTTTACGTTTAATAAATTGCTTACGTATGCTTTGGTCGGGCATAGTAAGTAGGTAGAGCTGGTATATAGCGTCTTTTAGCTGGTTTCTAATTTCGGCTTCGGTTTTAGGTGTTCCAGTTCCAGTACCACCTTCAGCAGGTTTTTCAAACTCTAACTTGTCAACCATGTCAAACATAGATTTGACAATTTCGGAGTTATCTTTTTTACGCAACTCACTGAGGTTACTGCCGAACTGCAGGATAGACTGTTCTTGCTTTATCTGCTTTTCGGACATATTACGCTCGTCCGCAAAGAAACGTATAGCGTTTTGCTGTTCGCTAAACGTTTGAAAAAAGTATACCTCCCACTCACCCTTACGAAATTCGTGCCGCACCCAATAGTCGCCTTGACGCAAAAGCGCAAAGTAAGGGTCAATAACAGACCCGGGTTCGTATATCTCACGGATTTTAACGATAAGATTTTGCTTATCCATTGAGCTAAGTGGTATTTCTTGTACCTGCGTATCTAGATACACGTTATACATCCTAGCCATGTCAGCATAGTATCTATAGATACGCCTATATTCCGCCCTACCAACCGGGCCGAGTTCCTCCCACATACTCTTAATTTTCGGGTCTGTGGTAGTAGCTGGATCTATTGGCTTACTTAAATCAGAAGCCTCTTGCGTAACAGTAAACATCAAGTTTTCTACGCGAGGCATCAGAGTGGGGTCTAGACTTGCTGCACGATATATAGTGGACAGTAAATCGTTACCTTTGCGTAGCATCTCGGTGGTAGTGCCGTGCATCCGCGCTATAAGGTCAGTGATCTTAGCCACCCCAAGCAAACCTTTATCCTTAGCAGAATTTGCTAAAGCATCGTTAGTGTGGAAAGTTAAAAAGAACTTTCTAAGACTTGGTTGCACTCCATAATATAAGTCGCTTAGAGCAACAGTTGGTTGCCTTAATAACTGGAGTCGTCTAAGGTCGGCAATACCATTCCTAACATTCCTGTTACGCTGCAGTCTACGGGTGGCTTTTTCCCGAGCTATTCGTTGTGACTGTTCTTCGGCGGGGGTAAGAGGTGCTTGAGCAAGAGAAATAGTTACGTCAGTGCCGATTAATTCCGGGTCTGGCGAAAGTAATACGCTGTCGGTTATGTCAACCAAATCCAAAAACGCATTAGTATTGTTTGGGTCTATGTTCAGCATCCGCATGATGGAGCGCACAAAACGCTTTAATCCACCAAACCGTTGCTTTGTATCCAACGCCGGAAGCGTCATCAAGAACTCTTGGAAGACCGGATCACTTAGGCCGTAAGCAATAAACTCCCTAACGTCTTCAAATATATTGAATGTGGTTTCGCCGTCTATGACTTCGGCTGTGCTCTCTACACGAGCTCGCAATGCGGCGGAAACTGTTCCGTCAGCTAAGGCTTCAAAATAAGCCGCAGCCGCTTCGTTTGAAAGGGCTACTAAGTCCCCAACTGCACGCAACAACCCTTCTCTCTCGTCCGCAACACCCCTATCTAAGTTGTCAGTTATTTCTTTGAAGGACGTTATAGCGTAGTCGTAGCGGGAATTCACAGCCGCATGCAATGCTTCATGCAGCAGCGTAGAGATATTTACGCCGTTATCTGGGCCAAAACTCGTGCCGTTAAGAATAATAAACTTGCCGCCGCCTTGATTCTTAGGAAACTCAATATACATACCCCGAGCACGCGCAAGTTGGCTTTGTATGCCGGGTTTACCAAACAAGTCAGGTAGGGGGCTATCTACATCATTAATAAGTAGCGTTACATTTTTGGTGTACTTAAGCAACTTACGCGCAAGCTTTTGCTCGAACTTGTTGCCAATCTTCATTATTTTACGGAGCGCGCTCCTAGTACCGTCAGCACCCGTAAAACTGTAAAGTTCAGGATTGGCTTGGATAGATGTAGCATTTTGTACTGCGCGGGACTCTGATATATTCGGCCTTGCCGCAGCAGCTTTTTTTGCAAATGGAGCCAAGTCAGGTCGTGCAAGAACCTGCTTCAGACGCTGGTAGGTAGCCGTACCACGAACTTCATTTGAGTTCATGAAGTCGTACAAGTTATCTACAGCTTCCTGTACCCTCTCCCGAATAACGTCTATACGCGAAGTGAGTTGATCGCCAGACAAGCCTTCAAGCTCTGCCTCGGCATTATTTACTACGTTGTCTAAAGCAGATACAAGAGACTGCTCCCGCTCAACATTCCTACGTGAACGGCTTTTTTGTTCCTGTCGGCGTTGTAATTGCGCCGGAGTCGGCTCTTTTTTGGTTACTTTGGGGCGCTTTTCACCTTTGGGGTTAGCCAAGTCGGCAGCAGCTTTTGCATCTTCTGCGCCCTCAACTATTGCGTCCCCCGTGTTTTTGGTGTTTATCGTATCGTATACAGCCTGCACTTCGGGGGATGGGGACGCTGCTGCTAGAGATTGAGCTTCTTCTACTAGAGCATCGTATTGATCGCGCTTAGCGCTACCTTTTCTTGGCCGACGCCCTGTTTCCGACAGCAGGGAATTCATAGCGTCATTTATCTGCTGCAAGTACGACTGCTGCCCAGCCTCATCAAGTTGAGTTACATCTTGCCGCTCGACTAAACCACCCACTAGCTCTACTGCAGGGGTTGGCTCTCCTTCTCCACCCACAGTCTGGTCAACAACATCTCCAGTGTCATCCACTCCTCTTCCGTCAGCTTCTGTAGTTGCTTCAGGTTCGGGTTGTCCGGCGACACTGACGTCGGGTTCGCTAACAACTGTAGGGCTAACTCCAACTGTTGATTCGACAGTAGCGGCAGTACTGGATGCTCCCACATTAGCTTCGGCATCTGCTGCTTCATCGCTCACCCTTTGGTCTAAGATTGTATTTCTAGCTTCGCGTAAAGCTTCTTGCGGGTCACTGTACACGCCTCTGTCTAGAAAATCTCTAGCTAAAGCATCTATATCGGCGTCAACGGTTAAAGTTTCAACCCCGGGTAGCTCTTCTTCTTTCCTAGATGTTTCTGTATCGACTTGCTGTCTGGCTATAGCTTCAGCGTCTTCACGATCAATACCGCGCTCATCCATTATGCGCTCGGTCTCAGCTTCAACCCTAGCGTTTATTTCTTCTTCTGTAAGCGTTAAACGTTCTACACCACCCGGTGTGCGCATCAATATTGCTTGCCGTTCTGCTTCGGCATCGCGTTCTTGTTGAAGCCTGCGTTCGGTCAGGCGCGTAAGAGCTTCGTCTACGGCAACTTTCTTTTTGGCCGCACGGACTTCTACAGTACCGACACCGGCACCTCCAAAACCACCGGCAATTGCTTCAAACGCAGCCTGCCCCGATACACCACGCCATGTAGGAACGTCATAGCCTTCACGCTGCAAAGCAATGTTTTTAGCTAACTGTTCTTGACCACCTTGCAAGCCTTCTGTTATGGCTTCGGTTGCCCCAGTGCGTAAAGCTTGACCTAAGTAGCCCTTTGCAGCTGTTCTCTGAGCCTCTTCTAAAACTTTCTTTCGTGCGGCAGCGGCGGCAGTTTGGGCTGCTGTTTGTGCGCCACCTTCTACCGGAGCTTTTTTTGCCGCTTCTCTAGCACTAGCTTCTGCTGCTTTACCAGCAACTCTGTTAAGGATAGTTCTAGCACCGGCTTTATCTATACCGGTAATGGAACCCAAAACACCCAAGCCTGCACCAGCAGCAATCATGTCAGGGTTTTCACCAAAATAATCCTGCGCGTTTTCGGCTCGTTTGGCGGCTTCTTCGTCTGTCGCGCCATCTTTCTTTAGCTGCTCGTATACGGCGTCGTATATTTCGCCTTTGATAAGGCCCGCACCTACACCAGCACCTAGAGTTCCAGTAACAGCAGCGGCGCCGAGAGTGCCCAAACCAGCTAGTGAAGACCCCACAGAAGCTAAGATAAACGGCGCTGCGCTACCTAATAAGCTAGATACGGTATCAATAGGGGCCGTGGCAAACGCTTCAACAGCCGCTGCTAAGTTAGCCGCTACGCCTTTATCTTCAGCCTCTTTAAATATTCGAGCTATCTCAGCCGAGTCACGCTTAGACCCAGCGCTCATTAGGCTGGCTAGGTAGTCTTCAACACCCTCAATATTCTTAGCCGCCGCACTCTCTGCACCAAACAGTTCAACGCCAGCCCGAACGATACGGGTGGCCCCTTCGGCGAATTTAAGTGGTACGTCATATACAGACCGCAGAACACCCTCGGCCTCCGCCTCTTCCGCAGTAGGTACTTGTTGGGTTTCTGGCGCGGCACCAACCGCCTCTTCAAACGTAAAAGACTGCTCCTGTACAGGTTGTTGTACAGGTTTTGGGGTTTGGGTAGCCTCTTCAAACGTAAAAGACTGCCCCTCAGAAGGCATTTCAGGTGGCTGTAACGCCTCTTCAAACGTAAAAGAATCGGCCATACTAACCTTATCGGGTTACAGATATGAATTTAGTTCCATCCCAAACAGCATCGCCCTTATAAGTTTTATACACTTGACCCTTTACTAACTCAGTTTTAGTTTTTGGTACAGCTAAGGGTTTCGCTACAGTACCATCCCCGGAGCCACCCGCACTAGCCGGTGCTGCAGGTCGCTGCTGTTGTAAGAGTGCGCGTTGTTCTTGTTCCGCAACCTGAGCTAGTCTTTCAGTCTCGCTATTGTACGCTTCCAAGCCTGCACCTCGGAGTAGAGGCGGTCTATTATCCGCCCTTTCTTTACGAACCTTATCCCCTGCGGCTTGGGCCCTAGCTAGTATAGAAGACTCGGTAGCAGGTGTTAGGCCGTAAGTCGTAGCTTCTGTAAGTTGGCGCAACAATTTTGTTTTGCGCTCGGCTTCCGCTAGTGCTTCAGGCGTGCCTTGGTTTTGCAAAGCAACAATATCACGTTGCAGACGCTCACGGGCATTTACGTCTAGATCTTTACGGGCATCTTGGCGGTCGGCAGTGTACTTATCCTGCTGTTGCTTAACATAAGCTTCCACCGCTTTACCGGCAGTAGCATTGGTGTAGTCAATACCAAGTTTCTTGAGGCCGAGCATATCACGTCGCAACCCAATTTTGGCGTCACTTACATCTTTCTCACGTGCCCTACGCTCTTTGGCGCTGAGTTGTTTATCGCCGAAACGGGCATCCTCAAGGGCAAACAGGGCTTCATTGAGTTTGTCTCTGCGACTCTCAATTTTCTCCATAGTATTTGTATAGCTCTTAGTGCCTACAAGAGCGCCCTTACCAACGTTCTCAAAGAAGTTAGCAGAGTTACCAGACATAATTGCCAAACCAGCCTCGATGAGCGCCATATTAAACGCCTCATCTTTTTTGCCGCCTAGCTTTTCAAGCTCGCCTTTGGTGTACTTTTCTCGTTCTACACCGCGCACTCCAAGCTCTTCTTGCTCTCTGTCGTAAGCGGCCCTACGGGCTTCAGCAGCTGCTACTTGCTCTTCACCGAGTGCTTTAGTCTCTGATTCAAGCGCCACTGATGGGTCTTGCGTACCTTGACGATACAGGTCTTGATACTGTTGCTGGGTCATAAGACCAGAAGCAGCCCCAGTCGTTTCATAGTCAGGCTTCAAAGCCGCAATACCTGCAGCAGGGGCGGGGCTACGAGCACCGGGGTCTAAATCAGCCGGAGGCATCATAGCTATACCCGGAGCGGTTTTTTCCTTTTGGGCAATTTGCGCTAGGATTTGAGCGCGTTCCTCGTCTGTTTCAGCAAATTCTAAAGAAGCACGTAAACGAGCAATTTCGTTTTGTATGCCGGGGTTATTAATAAATTGACCACCTAACGGGGCACCGCCCGGGATACTTCTAGGTGCAGGAACAGCACCAGCGGCTTGGAACCCAATAATCCCACCTTCGGCGGCAGAAACTACGGCGTCATCTGCTAAAGCAAGGGCTGGCAAGCCTCTCTCCATAGCATCTTCTTGAACCACAGTCATCTGCGGTTGGGGTTGTTGGTTAGCAGCGGCAGCGAGACCTCGCAAGTTAGCCCTATCAGCCTTCTCCTGCTGCAGAATCATGTTAGCGTAGCTAACTACATTTGGCTTTATGCTCTTATCTATTTGAGCGTCACTAAGTTTGTCTGCTACGGTATCTAACTCTACCGGGTTTAGGCTTCCTATACCTCCACCCTCTACAAAACTAGCAATACCGCCTTCGGCGTAACCCGGAACCGAGCCACCTTCTTTAGAGCCAAACGCACGGTATGCGCCATAGGCTGCGGTGCCAGCACCCAACAACTGAGACAGCGGACTAGCAGCTGGCTGCTGATAAATAGTCGTAGCCGTCTGACCAACCGGCACACCACGGATCATGTCGGCCATAAAGCCAAGCTGCTGATACGGATACTGCTGTTGACGCAAGAAGTCTTGGTAGCCAATGTCGTAACCAGCTTGACGCAGCGCTTGTTGCTCTTTACCAACATCACGTTGCAGATTAATAATCCCTT
>Ga0070753_1000731_pt1 | contig 19253 bp, 18 predicted proteins | sample VirMetDEL_Aug_31_FD_77441 | JGI IMG/M metagenome (GOLD analysis project Ga0070753, IMG submission 77441) | Aqueous microbial communities from the Delaware River and Bay under freshwater to marine salinity gradient to study organic matter... | ecosystem: Environmental > Aquatic > Marine > Coastal... | reverse complement strand
TACAAAAATTTACCAGACGACATAGCACCCCACGATGTATTATCTGTGGCATTATATGTTGCGCTAGCCGCTAAACCTATAGTTAGCCGTAGACCTTCATTGACAATGTTAGGTATGACAGTAGCAGTGTCACCAACAAAAGTTACTGTTTTGTATTCCCAAGTGTTTGCCGAATTAACAGTTATTGCCGAGCCTATAATTTGTGCAGGAGCGGCTATCGTGTATAAGTTAACCGCATAATCACCAGTTACAGACGTTTTAACCCAAAATGAAAGCGTCACGCTTTTTGCGTTGGCTGAACCATATCTCAAATGCTGTACATCAGCACCCTCTAATCTTTGGTCAAAGGCTGTGTAACCAGCAGAGGAAGCGTCTGCTGTTGTCACTGTTACTTTTATACTTTGCCCAACGCCAGAAGGGTGGTCACTCGTTTGTTCGATTGTTACTGTTTCAGCGTTTGCGCTAACCCACTGCCACCTATCCAATGTGTATTGAGATGCGGTTACACCAGTAAATGATGTTCCGCGCTGAACCACCTGCATCTGACCATTATAAAGCATATTACGCCGACCGCCGATTTGACCGCCGTTAATTGAAGTAGTGATTACATTATTGGCGGTAACTTCTTGGGTAACCGTCAGGTCGCCATTAATTGTAATATCATTTCCAAATGTACCGCCGTTAGTAGCCGACACCATATCGGCAGTCGTAAAGGATTTAAATGCAACTACATTTAATTCATCATTCGCAGATGCGCCAACTGCCAATACAATGCTAGTGCCATCGCTAGCTGTGTAGTCAGTCCCATCTTCAAGAACAATACCATTCAGCGTAACGATTAAGTTAGCTAATGTATAAGATAATGAATTCGAGTTATCGTCTGCGCCAGAGAATGTGGTCTGCCCAGCAGTTGCTGTATAGTTATAGTTTGTAAGAGATGCGCCACCAGCAGATGAAGCGGCAATCCAGTTGCCACCATCATAAACACGCATTTCATTTTCTGTGCTATTAAAGTATAGAGCGCCAGCAACCAGAGCATCTCCATCATTATCTACTGTTGGGTCTGCTGTTTTGCTTCCAAGATAGCGGTCATCGAAGGTGTCATAAGAATTGGCCGCAGAAGCCGCAGAAGCGGCGGCCGCAATCTGAGAAGCAGAAGCCGCCGATGCACTGCTAGCCGCATTAGTCTCTGAAGTAGCGGCATTAGAAGCGCTAGTGGATGCTGCACTTGCACTTGTCGATGCGGCAGATGCGCTCGATGCCGCCGCAGATGCACTGCTAGCCGCATTGCTTTCGCTAGTAGCCGCATTACTAGCAGAAGTAGCCGCATTTGTTTCCGAGGTAGCCGCATCAGAAGCGCTGTTAGAGGCGTTTGTAGCGGCTGTAGAGGCGGTCGAAGCACTTGAGGCGGCAGAGGTAGCAGAACTAGCCGCATTCGTCTCTGAGGTGCTTGCATTGGCTTCTGAGGTAGCGGCATTTGCCTCTGAAGTAGCCGCCGCACTAGCGCTAGATGCCGCATTGGTGGCGTTTGTTGCGGCATTTTGTACTGCTACAAGGTTATCAGTGATGTTTTGCATGTTGGTCGTTTGACCAGCCACAGTTGTTACATCGCTAGATACGCCAGCTACAGTCGTTACATTAGATGAGATAGATGCAACGGTTTGGATTGCGTCAGTTGCGCTTGTGCCATCCTCGATGTCTGCAAGAGTAGCTATATCTGCTGTAACATCGGCAATACTCTGGACATCTGCAATCGTTGGGCCAACTTCAACGTCACCCGTAGTTGCATTAAACGCAAGAACAGTACCCTTCCGAGTATTCTTAGGGGCAAGAACCAGTGTGGAGGTTGTATCTGAGTCAGACAGACGCAAGCCGCGATTGGTTGAATCTTCCAGATCAGCCGCAATAGCAACCATTCTATCTAATTCGCGGTTAAGCGAAGCTACTTGGAACGGTCCAGTAGGGGGAAAGTCAGTCGTGCGCTCAAGGGCAATGTCCCGAGTGATAACTACAGTACTGCCACCGCTTGCACCAGTTACGCTAATGGTTACAGTGCCAGTAGAACCGTCACCACCGCTTACAGTGTAGTCTGTGGTGAGTGTTTTAAGCACATCATCCACATATACATTCAAGTCTGCGTCATCAAAAAACTCAAAGGGCACTGTAAAGCTAGTCTGAGTAACGCCTTCAGCTACGCTATAAGATACCCGTGGGGAGTTATCGCCAATTAAAATAGTCATCTTGCCACCTTTAAACTATTTATAAACCAATCTGTCTGTTTCATCAATTAATCTTTGGTAAAGAAATCATATGCCATAGAAGTCAAATGGTTAAATGGCAATAAATACTTTAACCTATCTGCTTTTTCTGAGGGGTTATTGCTAAGAAGATCGGATACAGTTGTTGCCCAGTCAACTAACAAGCCAGGCCCTGCACCAAATGGTTCCATAAAAGCGTCGGTTGCAGAAGGTTTATACTTGCCACGAAGCCAATCGTTATCTTGATCTACCCCACCCATACCCATAGTCATATGAAGAGCCATATAACCTAAGTCCATGTAAATACCACCAAGACCTGAGTGGTCAAATACACGGGTAACAAGCTCACCCTTCTCTTTGCTTTCAAACCACCAGTCTGGTTTCTTTAAATCAAGAGCAAGGTAACCCATAGACATCAAAGCCGCCGCACCAATCAGTCTATTCTTGCGAGCATTGTCAAACATTTGACTTGTAATCCGAGTGGTTGCGGCAAGCGTAAAGTCCATAAACTGGAACGGAAATGTTAATGCACCGCTTTCAATACGAGCATACTTAAAGTTTGCAGTACTTACTTGTGGGTCTGGCTCTAATCGGCTAAAGAACGGGACATCTTTCATCCAAGGATGCCAAGGCATGTACACTACACCACGACTAATAATCGGCTTATCTTTAGCCGTTGCCATCATAATTGTATTTCCAGTGCCACTGTTTAAAGCTGTGTCCCACTTCAACAATAATTCTTTTTCTGCTGGTGTTGCTGAGGGCCACTCCATACGATTAGCAAATACAAAGCCATCTTCTACTACAAACTTTTCTGCGTAAGAAGCAATACGCACAGCATCGTCATAATCAAGACCGTATCTAGCCCAATACTCAATATCAGCTCCCTTTTTATTGGCGGCAATATCTTGAGCCATCTTAGCTAATTTTGATTGACGCAATACACCATCAACAATTTTGCCATATCTAGTTACAACACCAAGATTGTTACCAATAATAGGAATATTATAGAAAACATTTGTAATAGGATTGAGAACACGCTCGACAGCATTTGGTTGCAATCGAGCCACACTATCAGCAAACATCCTATCTCTTGCCATAGATAGCATATAATCTGTGCCTTTGATAATTTGCTGTACTTCAGCCTTTGCCATACCAGCCGCCGTTCTTGCGTCACCAGTTCTTATTGCCCTAGCAAGATCAGGAAGCCCGTGTTCAAATATAATAGAGCCAAGGTCAGTCACAGAAGCAAAGCCAGCTTTGTGCAAGTAAGTCATACCAGCTACTTCTTTAACAGCTTTAACAAACTGAGCATCCCATCGATCAGGTGAGCGCATATGAATACCCATTGAGTATTCATAGTCAGCTACAAAATCACGTTTCAGCTTGGCAATATCTTTTTCACTTAGCTTGCCTTCAGTAAGAGATATTTCTTCAATCTCATCTAAGATATCATCTATGTTTCGCTTACCAAACTTGCGTGTCCATTCAATTTTATTGCCCATTTTACGGGTGTAAGCATCAACAATACCAACGTCAGTAAGAATAAAGTCTTTTACTTTCCATTCAGGAATATCAAGCGTTCTCATTCGAGTATGCTTGGAACCAATCCCACTAACAGCCAGACGCTCAACATCCGACTCTTCAAGGATGCTTCTAACGATGCCTTCTGCAATTTCGCGGTCTGTAACATTAGGGTCACGCTCGACCATCTTGCCTTCTTTTTGGCTCCAAACAAATTCTTTTGGATTTTGACGGACATGTTCCTCAATAATGTTAGTAAAGCGCTCACGCTGGGCGGCATCTTGCAACATTGCTTTGTCATAATAGATCGGAAAGTAAAACCGCTTTCTATCAAGGCCGTTTGCCTTCATAGCTGTATAATAATTTACATCTTCTGTATGACGAATAATCTGATTTTTAAGGCTATCAAGCAATCGTTTCTGCTTATCGGTTAAACCAACCTTTGCTTTGCCATCAGTCCCTTGTGCTTCAAGGTCTTTAATTATTTTATTCTTACGATCAATCTCTTTGTTAATTCGAGACAGCTCTTGGTCTATAGTCTTTTCTGTTTTCCATAAGTTAAGAGATGCGCCTTCTTCATCGTAGCGCTCAAAGAACTTTCTAAACAACTCAAAGGCTTCTTTCTGAGTATCGCTAAATCCATCATAGCGGTCTACTCTATCCCACCGCTCACTCATACGAATGTACTCACTTGCGCGTATTTTAAACCACTCGTCAAAAGAGAGATGGTTATTAACTTTTGATTGAAGCTTATTAAGATTTAAGCCAAGGCCACCCCACACACCAGACTCAATTTCTTTTGCATAAACCTTTTCCATCTGGCGTTTAAATGACTCGCCATGCATAAAATGTACGGGCTGGCGTTGTATAATAGACTGAATACCACGACCAATAATATTGCGCTCAATAGCCATAGCTGCATTACCATTGATTAATTCATAGTAACGCTTTACGCGATCACTTACTTTGTCATTTAAAAGAATGCGTTTAGCTGGAGTAGAAATCATTTTAAACCAAACGCTATCAGCAAACGCTGTTTTCTTTTTGCCGTATCCTACATGCGTTCTTTCAAGAGCTTCATTATAAACTACAGTATCGTAGCTTTCTTTTGACTGCCCCTTCTCACGCTTGATTTCCATTTTTACTTTTTCAAGATGGATAAGGAAGTCTTGATACTCTCCCTTGCTTTGGAATTCTTCTGGCTTTAAACGAATATGCTCTGGTACTGTTGGAGATGACCAAAGCTTTCCGTCATAACCCATCTGAACAACATCTTCATCAACCTCAAAAGTCTTTTCTTTTTTATTTACTGTTACGGCTGGGCCAATAGGTGTCTCTTGATCTACAAAAGTAGAAACTGGAACTTCTCCATCTTCAGTAACACGCGCTTCTGGAGTTTTCTTTTCTCTGAACCGAATATTAATATCGTCATACATATTGTTTACCCACTCACCTTTGTCGGTAAACGTTTCTTTCATTTTCTTTACAGCGTCTTCTGCGGCTGGCTTGTAGTTTCTATACACGGCTGGAACAGAACTAATAGCACCACCAAGTATGGTCGATGCGGTAAGCACTGCAAGAGTTTCTTGTTTTGTTGCAATAGGGTCAAATGGCGCTCTCATAGATTCACCAAGAATACCAGCCGCAAGACCACCCTTTGCACCAGCAGTAAACGCTTGACGAGCAGTCATCGTACCCTTTGCAAGCATACCAAGCTGACCAACAATAGGTAAAGCAAAGGCAATATTAAGAGGGTCAATAACGCCAGCTAATAATTGAGATGGATAATACCAAGAGGTATTAGCAAGATCAGCTCTAATCTTTTCGCTTTTACGAATAGACTGTTTAATAAAGTCAGCATGATCTTTATTTTTTGCTCTAACTAATTCATGTTTAAAAGACTCAAAGCCTTTCATGTCGTCCCATACATTATAGTTAGCGTCAGGTTCTACATCATTAAATGTTAAAACCTCTTCTGTTTTTCTAACTAAAGGAGAATATTGCCAAGCATAAGCATTGCTTAAATTTTCCCAAAAGCCACGATCAGTCATATCGCCTACAACATTTGTATTGTAGTCGCTCTTAAAAAAGTTTCCGCTATCAGTAGCTAGCGGTTTTTTATAATCCATAAAATTTCTCCTTATTATGGATAATATGCAGACGTATCTTCATTTTTCATAGCTTCAAGTCGTTGCGCCCTAGCTAAAGATTCTGCTTCTGCTTGTCGAGCCGCTTCAGCTTCGAGTCGTTTTCTTTGCTCAATATTAGTTTCAGCATCAAATCCTTTGGTAGTGAATTTAATATCGTTACCAAGGCCATCCTGTATTCTATTTCCCTGTCTATCAACAGCCCAAAACGTACCAAAACCATCATTATTTCTTGGGTCAGATACAAGAAGAACATCATCTCCAAGGTCTAATGGAGTTTGTAATTGGTTTAGTTTTCTCTGCATATGACTTTCAAAGTTTAATAACTTTAAAGCGCCGCCAGTCGGACTTGTGTCAGCTCCATAGTAATACTCTGGAGTGTATGGTTGTTTTTCTGCGCCGCCTTCTGGAGTATATGAATGTTTATATTTATGGTTAAAGCTTTCATAAAAAGTATCCATAAAGTCTTCAGCATCACCAAGACTGCTATTAACTAAATGAGTACCAAAAACAGGAGCAAACCGAGAAATAAACTTAGCGTTGTAATCTGTGTTATCTATTAAGTATTTTGTAATCCAGTCATTAGGATTTCCTTTAGTTGAGTCTTCAACGCCAAGTTTAGCCGCAACAAACTGCCTATACGCAGGTTCATTATTTCTTTTTCCGCTAGCTTGAACAACAAGATCACCAACACTGACATCCCTACCAAAGCGATTAAAGTTTGCTTGAAGCAATTTTACAAAAGAAACAGACTCGTCGCTCATACCGCGACCATTTCTGATTAACCTTCCATCTTCTGTAAACAGCATAGAATAAGCGGCTTCATTTAAAACTCTGATAGCCTCATCATTATATACGCTGTTGTTGTCCTTGATTGCTTCGATAGCATTAACCAAGTAATGCGGTGCGGCAGGAGAGTTTTGCATAAAATTAATAAGTTCAGGAGCAACATTTTTATCCATCAATGCCGCAATAAACTCTTGTTCATTATTAATCCCAGCATCACCAAATGTAGTTAGCCGAATGCTAGAAGCCTTTTGTGCCTTTTTATCTACACTATTTATATTGCCAGCTAAAGATGCTTGGTTGGTTTCTCTTGTAGATACAATATTTTGAAACTTTGATACTTGAGCAAGAATATAATCTTTGTCTGCTTCTGTTACTAAGTAATCAGAAAGAGTATCAATGTTTCCAACAACACCTCTAACAGTATCAGTTATGATTCCATCAGCAAGAAACTTTTCTACTTCTATAATTTCAGCAGATGTTTTGTCAGATAGCTGAGTCATCAAAGATGACATAACAAACTGCCGAGTTAATTTGTTTTTGAAATCGACTACACCTGTTGGTGTCATGCCCATATCATATGGCTTAGTACTATCAAGCATTTCCATTATGTTAGAAAAATCTTGAATTCCAAAATCTATATCACCACCAGCATTAGCTATACGCTCAGCAACCTCTGATACTTGAGCCTGAACATTTGTCATAAAATCGCCAGTAGCTTTTGCATCAGCTATTTGGGCGTTTTTAGTTATTATATCCAGCTTGTGCTTAGCAAGCATAGTTGTTGAGTCTGCAAGATAAGACTGGCTATAATCCAAACCACCAGAGTCTTTAATTATCTTGGCTCGTTCATTAATAGTGTTGGACGCCTCTGAGATAAAGCCGTCAACATCGTTTCCATATTTTGATCTTAAAGTAGTAAATAACTCTGCTGTTTGAAGCTTGTTAGCTTCAGTGTAACGAGAAACAAGAATGTCATTTACTTGGCTACGAGTTCTTGTGCTTAATGCGCTAGGCATACTTATGACTTTTGGTTGCCCGTTTTCATCAAGAATAGTAGTTGTCTTAGCCCAGTTTACATACTTCTCTTGCTCATATGTTTGTTGTAACTGAGTGCCCGCACGAAACGCCGCATTGACTGTATTCGAAATAGTATTCGCATAAGCACTTGCGCTTCTAGCAATATCTTGGGCGGCTTGAGCCGCACCTGTATCAGCTCTTGCAACTCCAATCGGACGATTGATAAAAGATTGTTTTTGAGGTGATCTGATTTCTGCCATAGCTTGCCTATATCATGCTTGCAAATAAAGATAAGCCAGTAGCCAAAGTAGAGGCACGGCCTTGTTTCATCTGAATGTTAGCTTGAGCATCAGCAGACATACGCTGGTTAATTGCATTTGCCGTAAGGCTTGCAGCTTCACGGGCAACTTTAGCCTCCTCAGACAATGCTTGCGTTCTTGCTCTGCTCAATGTTTCTGAGGTATCAGATTGAATACGCTTTCTGATTGCATCAACACTTCTATCATCTCTTCCCATATAAGATGCAACCGAGTCAGCTACTGCCGCCCAATCGCGATACTCAGAAATAATTTGGTTATGTTGTTGCTCTGCTTGAAGCCGAATAGCTGGTATTAATCCTTCAACACGCTTAGCTTGCCGAGCAGTTTCAACAGATGAAATAATGCCAGTTCTTTGTATTGCACCAGCCGCCGCCGCATTTGCACGAGATTGAGCAATACCACCTAAAGCACCAAGTCCAGCAAGTCCAATTAAATCCCAACGTGTGTCAGCCATTACACTATTACCTCTATAGACATCCCATTAATCTGCAAGTCAAACGGCACAGACTGAGAGATTGTAACCGTTGCATCCCTGCTATACCCAAGCAACCTAAACTCTTTACGCCCATTAAACTTCTCCCGTGCAAGAGAGAAGTCATCGTTTACTGAACGAATAACCATATCTTTATTATTCACTGATACAGACAAAGCATCAACTAGGTCAAGAGTAACCATTGATATATGCCTTGGGTCGCCCGTCATAAAGCCACTGGGAAGCTGTCCGTCTATTGGTAGGGTAGTAAGCTCCAGATCAAACTGATAGCCTATATAAGCCTGTGTGACTTCTTTAACGGCAGATACATCGATCTCTCCGCCAGACACAGTGTACTCACCAAGATAGTCTGTACCGCTAACAACCTTAACAACAGCGCCATCAGCAAAGTCAGCAGACACATCGAACACACCAGCAACACCAGTGTAGTCACCACAGAAGTCCATTGGCATTTCAACAAGCACTTCCTCTAAAAAGAAAGCATCTGTACCACTTCCATCATCTCTTATGGTAACAAAAAATAATCGTTGGTCGATGACAGCTACGCTATGAAACTTGCCATCTGTAGTCCATTCAGACCAGCCAGCCTTTCGCTCAGTACGCAACGAATAGAATGTGCTAGTTGTTCCGTCTGGATTAATAAAAAAGATATAGGATTCTGGCCGATTAAAGCCACCCTGTACTACAGCAGACTGAATAGGATTCTTAACCAAGTGAGATGCAGTAACGGCAATGTTGCTAGTATTGTAAGCAAGCTCGGCATCGTTATACAAATATGCACCAACCATTTTTCCGTTTGCTTGCAGGTAAACAGTAGCACCATCGAACGGCTGTGGGCGCATATAGCCACACCCATATGGGGTTTGGCGCTTTACCTGTGCGTTAGACGGGGTAATAGGACGCTCGGTCAAAGCAGGGACAAATGACTCTGAGGTGTTCGCAAACACTTGCAAGTCACGATTAGATACCAGATGCCGCACTTGGCTAAACGCACCAAAGCCACCGCTTAGCTCGATGCTGTCATTGTCTGCACCAGAACCAACGTCAAAGTTAAAGTACTCACCAGATGCAGATGCCCAAAGATAATCAGGCTGTGCAGGAGTACCACCAAACCACAAGCGGTTTTCGTGAAATGTTACCGCCGACGGATACCCACGAACTTCCGAAAAGCTTTGTTCAAACCATTCCAACGTCGACGCAGTTGACGCAACACGGGGCGCACCTCCGCCAATTTCTGTTTGGCTTGCTGTACTGCCAGCAGTAAACTCGTATGTATTTTCGTCAATAATCTCTGCAATCGTTCTAGTGCCGTTAATTTGGTTTGCACTAAGTCCACCAACACCATCGGCACGATCAATAGTAATACTAGCACCACTTGATAAGCCGTGATGAGGATGCGTAGTGATAACTCTGGAACTTCCTGCAACCGTTTGTAAAGCATCAAACCCAAGTTGCTGTCTGATAACTCCGTAAACATTTGCCGTAACTTGCGTAGGACTTGTATAAGCTGTGATTTCACAATGAGCCTCATGTATTAAAACAAATGTACCAACGTGATTAGCAGTAAAATAATTTGCCGATGTAGTTAATGTAACACCAGTACCACTAATTGCTGAAGGAGTAATTGTCGTGCCTTGCACATGAAAGTCGTGATAAGGCTGTTGAAGCTTTGTTCCGTCAGCAGATGTGTCAAACTCATAAGTGCTAACTTCAAATGTTGTCAGTCCAGTACGAACAATCGTGCGAGGCATAAAGTTAGGGTGACAAACAAAGGTAAAGTCAGCCTGAGTTGCGTAAGTAAATTGCTCAAGATAAGCAGTCGTCCAAGGTAGTGTGGCTGAATCTACATCCTGCGTAATTGTTTGGATAAGAGATACAGCTTTAGTAATAGGGTCAATAAAAAATATTTCTAATTTTTCATTAGAGAAAGCAAATATATATTGTTCGTCATCAGAGAATACAAATGGCTCGATACGAACCTCAATGCGGTTAGCCCCAACAGTGTGACCAAACTTATATATCTTGCTAGTACCAGCGCGTTTTTTAATGCCGCCCTCACCCAAGATAAGAAAGTTAGTTACCTTCTTAGCGGCGGCTTTATACAAGTCAGTATCAACCCTAGACGTAAAAGCAGGGCTAAGCTCACCAAACTCGAAGCTGTTTACAGGGATTTTAACCTTCTGCATTAACTCCGCCTTTCGGTAATAAACCTCGATGTAACAAGCTTGCGTGTTGTTTGTTGCTGGCTATCTAGTGTCTTAGCGCGGCGCATAGCAATCTCATACTTCTGTTCCATCATCTGTATAAGATTAGGGTCACGAGCAATGCTTCCTGCAAAGACAGCCGCCATTGCATATTCAACAGCAATTGTAAAATACGAAGGCCAATCTACTTCATCGGCCCGATATGTGTAGTCTGCAACAACAGGGGTGATTGTGTTCAGATCAGTAAATACTTTGTTGCCATATACCTGATACTCAATAGGCATGTCAGATGTCGTAACCGCATGAAGCATAAGCAAGTCATTTGGTAACTGATAGGCATAGTCATAACGTCCAGTAGGAACGTCAGACAGTTTGTTCAGAACACGTTGTTCTGTGGAGAAGCGCCAGCGTGTATGACAAAGATTAGAACGAGCGATATCCTCATACATGTTTACGGCAACAAGCGCTTCAGTTGTTCCGTCTTCAAATGAAGTAATAGGCTCTGCTCCTATTAAGATCAAAGCCCGTGCACAAATATCAATAGATGAGTTTGCAATCGTTGATGTCATGGCAAGTTAGGGGGAGCCGAAGCTCCCCCACCCTTATTAGGTATTGTTGTCAAGCAACTCGTAGACACCGTTATCATCGATAACAGTTGCGCCCATCGAGAGGTATGACGTTACCAAGTGAGACACTTTCTGCGGAACGTAGTTGACTTCAGTCGTTACGTCCGAGTTAATGCCCAGACCAACAGACGAGCTGTGGTAAGCAAGGTTCTTACCAGCAGTTACGGCTGAGGTTGAGAAAATGTTGAAGCCAAGGAATTGCTTCATGGTCATGCCACCAGCAAACGGCAGGTTCTGGTCGCCAACATAATCAGAGCTTGCAAACTCATTAATGTTGAACAGATCAGCAAAACCAGCAGGGTGCATAGCGATATAACGCTGTCCGTCTTCTGGGATGTCTGCCGCACCAAAGGTTTCGAACAGAAGCAGAAGATCAGCTTTACCAACGGCGCTTGAAACGTCATTGATCTGCGTAGCGTTAGCACCCGAATCCATTGCCGTGACAAGGATTTCGTCTGTCTTACGACCCAAAGCGGCGGCGGCAGATTTAGCAACAGCTTGACGCTCGTCGATATTGATTTTCAATTCGTCGAGACGGTCAATATATTCTGGTGCGTAGAAGTCAGCCATCGTTGCTTCAACGTAAGTGTGTGCCAATTCCATGGCAGTAACGTCGCCGTTACGAGTTTTCGTGTTAGCAGAACCAGCACCGATTTTTTGGAAGCGAACAGTGCTACCAGTTACATTGCCTACCGTGCGAACTGTATTGCGGAGTTTAGACCCCATACGCTGATAAGCCATGTGAACTTCGGATTCGAACTGCTTAATGAAGGCTTGATCGATAGTATTAGCCATTTTTAATAGTCCTTATAAAAAGAAGTTAAACATAATTATCGGATTGGTTGTCCTCTTCAGCGTCAACTGGTTATCCTTTCGGGCCATCAGCTTTTACAAGGGCCTTTCACATTTATATAAATGCCTTAAATTGGATAACTTTGCAATAAAAAAAGAGGCTTGCGCGAGGGAAGCACAAGCCTCTCTACCCGTGGGAGGATGAACGGGTATGTTATTTGTATAGCTTTGCGAACCCTTCGTCAACTTGCTTAATGAAAGCAGGGTCACGTTGGTTGCTGTTCCAGTACCTTGGGTCACTCATCATGGACCGCAGATCAGCCTCGCTCAGTCGAGCAGGAGCCGTAGTATCGTTGCTCACTGGGCTATCTGACATGTTTTGCATGATGCTTTCTAGCAGACGAACACCATCTGCCGACTGTCCAAGCCGCAGGATTTCACCCTGAAACTCTTCTGGAAACTGGTTTTTTGCCCACAATGCAACGGCTTCAATCCGTGCATTAGCGTTCTCACCAAGCTTTTCACGCTCTGCATCTAGGTTTGGCATAGGAATTAATGCGCTAATATCATTAAGACCTTCGACAAATTCTTCCTGTGTAAACCCATTTTTATGTGCAAACTCAGCATACCGCAGTAGAGCATCATCACTCATACTAGCAGGCACATCCTCTGGAAGTTCATACCCACCAGAAGACTCTGGCACTCCTGCCATAGCCTGTTGTTCCAACTCGCTAATCAAAGACTCGCGTAGTTCCTCCTGACTTTTACCCAGTTTGCTTTCCAGCTGAGAGTATGAAGACACCAAATCCTCTGCTGTCTTAAACTTCTCTGGCAACCACTCAGGCCGATCTGAGGCTACTGCCTCTGCTGAACCATCCTGACCTGAAAGCAATGTCTGAGTTTCAGAGGTGGCTTCAGGTGCTTCGGCTGTTGCCTCTACATTATCTGTTGCTTCACTCATTTCCTTTTACCTTTTCTGCATGTTTAATTCGTCTCTCAATGAGACCTACGAGGTAACGCTGTCCTTCAAGGTGGCGTAGTTCAGCGTCCCCAATGTTCGCGCCACTTACCGCCTCTATAGTTATAGAACGTAAATAACGCAGAACGTCTTTCCCTAAATCACTAGAGAATAATGCGGCTACATTTTGTGAAATCTTTATATCCGTTGCTTGACCACGGACAAAACCATCAATGCTTACTTTTGACATTTATCCCATTACGGGAGGTTGCTGTTGCTGTGCCATCATCTGCATCATCTGTTGCATCTGACGACGTTCCTCCTCGTCCCTAATTAAGGTATCTGGTACGCCAAACTTACGTCCGAGATACACAGCCGCTTCCTCCGAGTTAATCAGCATGTTTACCATCTCTGGCCCGAAGCGTACCGCAACCAATTCAAGGAAGCGATCAACTACAGTAATGTCCTGATTAGCTTGTGCTTGTGCAAGCGGCGATACACTACGCACTTTTACCTCACGACCATTTACAGTCGGAAGATCAATACGACCTTGCTTCTTCAGAATGTAAACCACACGCTGAAGAATAGGCTGAACCATCTCTGACATCAGACGACCAAAGGCTGAGCCAATACGCCGTGACAAATCAGCCATGCGCTCAGCTACCTCTGTTGCTGTAGCAGGGGTTTTGTTAGGGTCGCCAAGCATGTCATTATAAAGCGCACGCTTAATATTAAGGCGCATGTCATTAAGAACCAAGCCTGCCACATCAAAACTACCAGCAGGGCTAATAGGCTGAAGGCCAGCAGTCCCAGGGGTTTTAGGAATGACAGTGCCTGGAACAAGGTTAATTGTATCGACATTGATAACTCCGTCATCATCCATCTGGTAAATGCCAGAGATAGCCATCTGAGCATTTTCAAGAATCAACTCTACTGTTAGGTTAGTTGTCTTGATCGCGCTCAGTGCATTAACAAGCGGCCCACGCCCATAGGTTTCCCCAGCCGCTTTAGACCAACGGAACGCAACAAATGGGTTAGAGCCAATACCATTGAAGATATCAGCCATAATCATTTCTTGTGTCTGAAGGTCGATAACATAATAGCCATACCGCTCTTCGTTTACTTTGTCGTAAAGGCGGCAGACAACTTCAAGAATCTTTGTCTTGCTATCTGGAGTTTGCTCCATCCGCTTCATTAGCTGTGGGCTAAACTTCCCTTTCTTATAGACATAAGGTAGGTCTTGATAACGGATTTCACGCTCACGATAAACATGATCGATGCGATCATTAGGTCCAGACTCAAGCACAATATGTGGCAGTGGGATAGCGGTAAAGCGAATAGGTGACACAGCATCACCTTCATCAACCATCAAGCAAGCAGTGCCTACAGCTAAGTCCATAAAACATTCATGGATTTCCTGACCGAAGTTTGAGTTTTGAATAACCTCAAAGATATACTCAGTTACTTCGTCAAGTCGGTTATTGATTTGGTCAACCTCTTCTGGAGGAACTTCACTTCCAGCCACAAGATCAGCCCAACGTGCAAAATTAGGAACAAGCCCTGATTGTAAACGTGAGGCAAATTCCTGCACACCAACCACAGCCGTTTCATCAAATATCTTATCATCTCTACGTTGCCCTGCCGCTTGGAAATGGAAACCCTCGCGTTGTGGCAAAGCATAGTCATAACACTCTTGGAACAAGTCCTCGAAGTTGGCTCGCTCAGCTTTCGCCTTGTTGTATTTCTCTACATACTTTTTAGCTAGATTCTTATCCATTAGGCAAAGTACTCATCAAAGAAGCCCATCCCACCGCTAGGGCCTGTTGTTACTGAACGCTTGGAACGGCGGCGTGTAAGACGCTTAACTTCTTGATCTGTTGCCTCTGTCTTGGCTTCAGCTTTAGCGGCTTGTTCCTTTGCTAGCTCTGCATCAATCTGCGCTTGTGCTTCTGCTTCTTTCTTCTTAGCTTCTAATTCGCGCCGATTTAAATCTTGGCGCATTTGTTCCATGGTAAAGCGCTGGCCTTCCATGAGTTGCATTTGTTGTTGGAGCTGTTGTTCATACGCTAAGTTAGCACGCTTTTGTTCTTTGCGTTGGCGTCGAGATTCATAAAGAGATGCACCAGTGTAAAGCAAGCTTGGCAGTATTCTTGCGCCAAAAGTTTCCCATTCCATAACTAACTCCTACTGAAAGTATCTTTCAAAAAACCCACGACCACCTCCAGTACCAGTCGCTACACCTTTACGTCCACGTTGCCCACGCGCAATGCGCAATGACATAGCATCAATCTTTTCAGACTGCGCTTGCTTACGAGCATTATCCTCTCTTTGCCGTTTAATTTCAAGAGCCGCATCAAGGTTTGCTGTGCCGTAAGTTTTGGCAACCCCACTTAAATCTTTTTGCCCAAGAAGAGAAAGAGATTCTGCATCTTTCTTTTGTTGAGCAATACGAGCCTGTTCTTGAGCCTTGAGCCTAGCTTCTTCAGCCTGCATTGCTTTTTGTTGCTCAGCTAATTGTTGTTCACGCTCTGATTTCTTTTGATTATAAACAGCAAAGATTTCATCACGATCACCTTTAATTTGATAGGCTACTTTTCCTGCACCAACAACCCCAGTTAACCGATTAAGTTCAGCATCAGCTTGCATTATAAACTGTTCAGCTTTTGCAAAGTCGTATTTATCTGCTGGTGTATCAGCAATCTTTAAAGCTTGTAAGTCTTCGCGTAATGCCATTGTCTTGTCCTACTGAAAGTATCTTTCAAAGAATCCACGCCCACCTTGAGTACCCGTTGCTGTACCTCTGCGTCCACGTTGTCCACGAGCAATACGCAATGATGACGCGTCAATTTTTTCAGACTGTTCTTGCTTGCGAGCATTTTCTTCACGTTGCCGTTTAATTTCTGCCGCCGCAGTAAGATCGGTTGTTCCGTATTCTTTAGCAACTCCAGTTAAATCTTTTTGCCCAAGCAAAGAAATTTGTTTTTGTTTTTCTGCCGCTGCTTTTGCTCTAGCCGCTTCTTGTTGTTTTAAAGCCTGTTCTTGTGCGGCAAGTTTTTGAGCTTCTAGTTTTTGTCCCTCATCTTTTTCTTTTAACTTTTGATCGTAAACAGTTTTAATATTGTTTATATTAGCTTCAGCAACGTCCATCATATCCAAAGCCAAACCTTGTGTGAATAGGTCATTATATCGTCCAGCTTTCTGAAATAATCTAGCAGATTTATTGAAAGACTCTATTTGGTTTTGTATAAGTTTTTTCGCACCTTCATAATCGTAATCAGAATAAGAAGTATTTGGGTCTAAGAATTTTGCATTCTGTTCTTTAAAATATTGTGTATTCTGTCCATAAAAATCTCTTTTATTTTTAGCCATCGTTTTATCCTAACCTAGACCATAGACTTGTTTTAACCTTTTTTGCCTTTCTTGTGAAGACATCAAATTCTCTCTTCATTTGGAATGGCTGTGAGGCATGCTGATTGTTTAGCACTTGTCTGCCTTCGCCAGCACCCAGCATCATATACTGCATTGCATCGTGAATATGAGAAAAGCGGTTTTTGTCTGGCTTATCGTCGTAACGCTCACCAGAAACTTGCATACGTTTATACTGATAACCACCTTCAAACCCCTTGATTAGTTCACGGCATCTTGGGTCAATTAAGACACCAGACTTGCCTTCAACCATCCTTTGCAGAGGGTTAGAGACAGATTCAATCCTTAACGAAACATCGTTACTTGGGGCTGGCCTTGCTCGCAAGCCAGCACCTCGCAGTACTTGGAAAGGAGTACTCTCATCAGTTTGAGCACGGAAATCACCTGAAGGGTCGCCAAATATATTTACTTCACAGTTGGCGTATCTAACAGCAATCTCTTGTCGCAACAACTCAGCAAAGCGCACAATCCCCATGTCAAACGCCACAATCTCCTGCAAGACTAGCCAGCGTCCTCGAACCTTTTGACCAAAGACTGCGGCAGGAGTAAGACCAAAGTCCAGTCCAATATAGACAGGCATGCCATCAGCAATAGGTATTTCTTCTTTTGCCACATGAGTATCAGCAACAAACATATTATAGACTGGCTTGCCATCTTGGATAATGCCCAGTCGGTTCATTACATACACATCGATCCAGCTTTTAGTTTTACCCCTGATTAAGTTGGGGTAATAACTTTCAAGCATATTGGTTTGGTTTTCTGCCTTTGGGTTGGGGGCATAATCATCTATGTTCCCATCCTTATCTTTCTTTTCAAGCATCCCTGCTGGTTGCGTAAAGAACATCCAGTTATCTGGCTTGACAAGCATCTTGGCTTCTTCAGCAGGAATATGGTCTGGCACTGGAACCTCACCAGACATAATAGGCCACCAGTGATCTTCTTCAGGAGCGTTGGTATCGGCAATCACCCCAGTCCAACTAGGGCCGCCCTCACGCATAGAGGGGTAACGCCCGACACGCATGGTACAGGCATCGATGATAGATTTGGGTAACTCTCTAGCCTCATTTATCCAGATGCCCGTAAGTTCGAGAGAGAGAAGTTTTTTAACATCCTCTGGTCTATCAAGGGCTAGGAAGATAACCTCAAGGTCTAAGTCACCACGCTTTAGGTGGTGCGTATACGGCACTGACCATTGAAACTTGCCCCAGTCTTCTTCGGGAAACCAGTCAAGCCAAGTCTTGATTGTCGTAGTTCTAAGCTGTGGGTTAGTGTTACGGATGATAGCCCAGCGTGATTTGCGGATACCTTCATCGTTCTTCTTCTGTGCAAGCGCTCTGCGGAATACTTCCACACAGCAAGCAACAGACTTACCAGAACCAACGGGGCCGCGAATACCACGGAAGAAGGTGTCGTCCCTCATGAAAGCCTTGAGGACATCACCATCTGCTTTGTACTTAAATGTCGTCAACCTTAAAGTCCTTCCCGATCTTCAGGAGGTTTGCAACAACCTCTGGGCCAATAGATGCAATCATCTTGTCAGCTTCATAGTCTGTGCAAAATTCTTTAGGGTAATGTTTGAAGTGAACCTTCTTTACAATCTTTCTAAGAACGCGACGTTCTTCTTCATTAATTGTATGTAGAAAACTCATGCTCGATACTTCCTCACCTTGTTTGCTATACTTTTGGGTTGCTTAGAAAACTGCTTACCCTTGGCTAGTGCTCTTCGCTTTGCTTTGCTTGTTCTGCTGTACTCGTCACTAGATAAAGCTTTAATTGCTTTTTCAGGTAGATAACGCTCGCCTGTAGCGTCTGCCCCTTGTGTTGAAGGCTTACCACTTTTGGTGCGCCACTTCTGAGCCGTCCATCTGCGTAGGCTTTTCTGCGAGTCCTTGAGAGCCATTGTTTCCTCAATCCGTGTAACCGCCACCACGTTTCTTGTATTCACGCGCTAGCATTTGAGCCTTGCGAGCAGACCACTGACCAGCCTTGCCGCCTTTAGTTCCAGACTTTATTTGCTGAAATAAACGCCGACGCATTGTCGGCTTGGTGTAGTTGCCAGCCTCATTCACCGCCATCGTCTTTTACCTTCTTACGGCGAGTACCAGCCCTGCCAGCAGAGGGAACGGCGTTCAGGGTAGATTGTTCTGGTAGATCGTCACGGAGATGCACACGGCGGCTCTCTGTTGTATAGGTCGCGCCCGATACGATGCGTCCATCGGGAAGCTTGCAAGTAGGTCCACTGTAAGGTGTACCATCAACAAAATAATATTTATCTGCCATAATTAGTCCTCATGTTGCTTTTCGGGCCAAGCTTCTTACGAGTATTCAAGCCCTTTGGTTTATTCCGCCGCTTAGTCTTAGGCAACGGAGTGTACATCCCTGCGGTCTGCTTCTTAGCCACGCTTGCGCCCAGCCGTTGCTAGTTGGCGCATTTTTCGCGCACCATATTTTTTACGACCTATGCTAGCCGCAAGAGCCTCAGGGTTTTCCACGCCCTGCTTCTTTAGCTTAGCGGTCAGCCGTTTGAATCGTTCACCACTTCCAAGTTTAGGTTGTTTCATTACCACTTCACCTTATTTGCCCAGTATGCCGCAGACATCTTGCCCTTGGCAATGTTTCTCCGATGCCTAGCCTTAAAACTAGCACGTTTCTTTTTCATCTTATCAGACTCACCAGACTTAGGTTTGCCAGCAGTCTTA
>Ga0070753_1000729_pt1 | contig 19281 bp, 21 predicted proteins | sample VirMetDEL_Aug_31_FD_77441 | JGI IMG/M metagenome (GOLD analysis project Ga0070753, IMG submission 77441) | Aqueous microbial communities from the Delaware River and Bay under freshwater to marine salinity gradient to study organic matter... | ecosystem: Environmental > Aquatic > Marine > Coastal... | reverse complement strand
GGAGGACCAGGCCGGCGCCAGCTCGAGCACCAGGCCAGCTCGAGCACCAGGCCAGCTCGAGCACCAGGCCGGCGGAGCACCAGGCCGGCGCCAGCTCGAGCACCAGGCCGGCGCCAGCTCGAGCGCCAGGCCGGCGGAGCACCAGGCCGGCGGAGCACCAGGCCGCTCGAGCACCAGGCCGCTCGAGCACCTGGCCGCTCGAGCACCAGGCCGCTCGAGCACCTGGCCGCTCGAGCACCTGGCCGCTCGAGCACCTGGCCGCTCGAGCACCTGGCCGGCGCCAGCCCGGACACCGGCCGCCGGCCGCCGGCCAAAGGGGGTACCCCCCCAGACAAAGAGAAGAAGGTACTATTACATATAACACCCCCCGAAATCCGCCCACCGCCCCAACGGCCCCCCAGACACCGACCCCAAGTGTCTGGGTAAAACCGCCGCACCGCTTTCGTGAAATTGCACCCCATGTCGCTGGACATTGGCATGTGGGGTTGCTAGTCAGTGGGTATGAGGAACCGTAAGCGTGGCCTTGCGTTGGTGGCGGGCGTTCTATCCGCGGCCGTTTTGCCCCAGACGCTGTCTTCTATTTCAGAAGAATCTGGTCAAGTGTCCGAAGAGCAACCGGAGGAGATCCGTCTGCGGTTGCATCAGGGTCCGGACGGCCGTTTGGAGTATGTGGATGCGAGCGGTGCGTTGCGTATCCAGCGTGGGGACCGTGTTCTGACTCTGCGTCCGATGTGGAGGTCGTCCAAGTGACGCGGGACTCGATCATCGACAAGCCGATTTATGTCGGGATGGACCCTGGCAAGAGCGGCGCGATGGTGGCGTTGTACTTTGACGGTTCGTTCTGCGACGCGGTGCCTATGCCGGTGCTTGGCAGTGGCAAGAAGGAGCGCGTGCAGGGTGCGGAGATATATGCGTGGCTGCGCCGCGTGGCTCCGAGTCAGCCGTTGGTGGTTGGGATTGAGCGTGTTGGTGCGATGCCTGGGCAGGGTGTCGTGAGCACGTTCAACTTTGGGCACGCGACGGGGGTGGCGTACGGGGCTGCGGGTATATCCGGGGGTCGGATCATGGAAGTGACCCCTCAGGAGTGGCAGAAGATGATGCTTCGTGGCCGTCCGCGCGCGGGGAAGAAGCAGATCAAGGAGAGCGCGGTGCTGACTGCGTACGAGATGTTCCCTGATCTGCGTCAGAAGCTGCTCAAGCGTGACGGCAAGCCGAGAGGCGAGTCTGGGTTTGCTGACGCGGTGCTAATAGCGGAGTATGTACGCCATCAGGGGGAGTCAAGATGGCGGGCAGATCAAGGCGGGCTTACTTGCGAGCCGTAAAGAGTTACGCGCGGGTGTTCGACCTGGAGCTCCAGCGGCTCGAGGGGACCCGCTATTACGACTTGTCGGACGAAGACGGCTGGGTGTACCAGCGTTCGACCGCAAGTGGAATAGAGGCATACCTGGATCGCCTTGCCTTGGCGCGCGCGATCGTTCTTTGGGGTGCCTCTTTTGTTTTTCTACCGCAAACGAACGGGGGTTCGGATGTCGAAAAGGAAAAGGAACGCGGAGGCGCCGGTTGATCTGAAGGACTGGCTGCAAGAGCAGTCCTCAAAGGAGAAGCGCACCTGCGTGATTTGCGAGAAATACGGCCCTGGGACGCCTGAGGGCGAGGCTCTGGAGCAGTATCTCTCTATGACGACTGAGCAGCGCTACGGAATGGCCTTTTACACGTTTGTCCGCACGTACCTGCACAAGCGCCTTCACGCTACGGGCGCGGGTACGACGTGGAAGGACCACGTGACGAGGTGTCTTGGTCGCGGCGGTGCGATATGACCAAGAAGAAGGGGCAGGTTGAGAAGGATTTAGAGTCTGACGCCGAGATTGAGCTGCTGCGTCGACAGATCCGCGGTCTTCAGCGTCAGATCAGGACGAACGCCGGTGCTACTGCGCTAGTCCTTCGGGCGGTAGAGGAGTCGCTTGAGCCGTACGAGGAACCAAAGGTCCCTCAGCGGCCCAAGCCACGCAAGCGCAAGCGATCGGAGACGGTGGTTCTTCATGTCAGCGACTGGCAGATAGGTTCGTTGACCGACAACTTTGATTCGAGCGTGGCCCAGTCCAGGGTTGCGCAACTTATCAAAAAAGTCGACTCGATAGTCGAGTCCCGTTCTCACGCGGCGACGTTGGGCGAGTGCGTCCTTCTTGTCGGCGGGGACATGGTTGACGGGTCAAGTCTGCGTGCTTCCCAGAGCTGGGAGGTGGACTCGACCGCTATGGAGCAGGCGCTGAACACGTGTCCGGACCTGATCGTGGACCTTGTGCGTGCTTTGCTCGAGATATTCCCTGTGGTGCGCGTCGAGTGCGTCCGGGGTAACCACGGACGGATTGGCCCGACCAAGGGGAACTCTGACCCCAAGAGCGTCAACTGGGATACGGTGGCCAGCGAGACGGCCCGCCTAAAGATGGGAGGGGCAGTAGACGGGAAGCGTCTGCACTGGCACACCGAGGTGGAGTCATTCTACCGGGTGGTGAACGCCTCGGGCACGGGGATCTTGTTTGTGCACGGCGACCAGTTCCGCGGCAGCGGTGGCTTCGCTGGCCTGCCGGCTTACTCGATCGCCAAGAAGATGGCGCGTTGGGCTGATTCGATCCCGGACCCTTGGTCGATCATGATGATGGGCCACTACCACAACCCGACGATGATGACGATGGGTTCGCGGCAGGTGTACATCAACGGGACGCTCAAGTCTGGTGGCGAGTGGGAGCTCGAGGAACTGGCTATGGCGACGCGACCGGCCCAGCGCCTTCTGATTGTGGACCGTAACCGTGGGGTGATTGCGGACCAGGTCATCTGGCTGCGATGATGGCGAAGTTCCGGGTCGCCCGCTGGCGTCAGGCTGTAGACGCTTTGCGCTCGTTCTGCCCTGTGCAGAAGTACGAGGTTGTTGTCCGTCGGTGCAAACTTCCGGCTGGCGATGAGGGCGACTGCCGGAAGATAGGCCCAAGGAAGATGATGGTGCGTGTGTCGAAGGAGATCCCGCAGCCTTATTGCCTTGAGGTACTTGTGCATGAGTGGGCCCACGCTCTAAGTTGGGACATAGAGCACGAACGCAGCGTGTCGCACAGCGCCTATTGGGGGGTCGCATACGCGGACTGTTACAGAGCGGTATTCAACCCCAAGGAATAGATGCAGATCACCAAGGCGAAGATCGAGGAGCTGATCCCCGATCCTGAGAACGCGCGCGAGCACGACGAAAAGAGCGTGCAAGCTATTGCAGCCAGCCTGGAGAAGTTCGGGCAGCGCAAGCCTATAGTTGTGCGCAACAACGTAGTGATCGCCGGCAACGGAACGTTGGCCGCGGCTACGTCTTTGGGCTGGTCGGAGATCGAGGTGGTCTCGGCGGACGACCTGGACGACACGGATGCGGTGGCGTTCGCTATCGCGGACAACCGTACGTCTGAGCTCAGCAACTGGGACACGGACACTTTGTCCGAGATGATGTCCAAAGTTGCGAGCGCGCCCGACCTGAAGCTCGAGGTCACCGGGTTTGCCTCCGAGGAGGAGGCTTACAAGCTCACCAAGAAGAAGAAGCCGAAGTCGCGCCCAACCCTTGCGGACCAGTTCATTGTTCCGCCCCTTAGCGTTTTGGATGGGCGGCGCGGCTACTGGCAAGATCGCCGGCGGGCGTGGAGGTCTGCGGGCATCGTGGATCAGGCCGCTGCGCCGGAGGTCACGCCGCACATGTACATCGCCGGTTACTACGAGAAGATCGAGGCCGGCATGACCGCTCAGGAGATTGAGCGGGAGTTCTTGGAGTCTGGTGGTAAGCCGCCTGAGGAAGTCAGCCGCCGCAACTTGACGGACCCCGTATTGGCGGAAGTTATGGTCCGCTGGTTTAGCGCTCCAGGCGACAAGATCCTGGACTGCTACGTGGGCGATGGCGTGCGGTCGGCCGTGTCGGGGGTCCTGGGCCGCAACTACATCGGTATGTGCGAGGAGTCCGACGACATCGAGCCGATCCTTGGGATGTACAAGGATGTCGCTGCGAACGTCAACTCTTTGCCGGGTGAAGCCCAGGGCAAGTTCGGCGCCGGCATCGAGCCTAAGTTCACGAAGGACGTGATTCCGGACGGCCCCTATTCGCTGGGGCTGATCTGCCCTCCGATGCCGAACATGCGGCGTCGGAAGGACCCGTCTCGCTTTTCGGAGATGGCGTACCATGATTGGTATGCCCGTCTAGTGAAGGTGTCGCAGACGGTGTTCGAGCGGCTGGACGACCATAGCCTGTGCGCCTGCCTGATCGCGGAGCCGCGTTTCAAGGACGGATTGCAGCCTGGAGCTCTGAGCCAGTACGGGGTGGACATGAACGCGATCGGCTTTGTGCCGATGAACGAGTGCGCGGTGCTCAACCCGATTGGCAGCGGAGCCATCAGGGCCAAGAAGGACTTCTTGGCCGGGCGTAAGATGACGAGGACGCACGCCCACATGCTTGTGTTCTGCAAGGGCGACTGGAGAACGGCGGTTCGCCGGCTTCCCTCTGAGTACGAGGATATTGGCCTCAACCATGTCTGACATCGAGAAGTCACACTGCCGCGAGTGCGGCCAAGAAATCGAGCGAAAGAAGTTCTGCGGAGCCCGTTTGCGAGGCCAGGGCGAGCGAACATGCCGTGCAATCCCCATGGAGAACGGCCGTTGCCGCCTGCACGGTGGCGCGAGTCTGAAGGGGGTGGCTTCCGGCACCTTCGTCAGCGGCCGTTACAGCAAGTATCTCGGCCGGCACCGCCGCGCGTACGAGGAGCTCATCAAGGACGAGGAGAAGCTGCTGGATCTGCGGGAGCACATCGCAGCTATGGACGTCGTGGCTCAGCGTGCCGCCGAACGCGCAGCGGCTCTGGACACCCCGGACTTCCGAGGGAACGTCAAGGAGCTGGTCGCGGAGATGGAAGAGGCGTTCGACAACCACGACGCCGACGCGCTCAAGCGTGCGTTCCTCGACTTGAAGTCGCTATCTCAGCGCGGGGGGAGTGAGGACGCTGCACTTACAACTCTGGGCAACGCTCTTGACCGAGTAGCTAAGCGGGTCGAGAGCGCCTGGAAGCTCAAAATTAGCGCGCAGGGTATGGCGAGCCAGGCTGATATGGACCTGACTCACCACGCTATGCTTGGAATCCTGAAGGAAGAAATCAGTGACAAGAAGGCGCTTGGCCGCGTGGTCGCAAGATTCTATTCGGAGCTCCTTTCTAAAGGCGCTCGAGTCTCAGATGCCCCAAGAGTTCCTCGATCTGACGGGGGAGGAAGCGGTATCCAACAGATCGAGGAGCCGGAAGCAAGGCCCCTGGAGGACTGAGTACGGCGGGCGCGAGGAGGACTTCGCGCGAGACATGCTGGGTCTTTCGCACCCGCTGTCTGGAGCACTGATGCTCTGGGAGGCGCAGAGGTACATCTTCCGCGCAGTGTTCGAGCATCGCTTCGTTGCGGTGAGTGCCTGCCGCTCTGCCGGCAAGTCGTTCCTACTCGGCGGGGTCGTTGCGCCGACGTTCTTCTGCACAGCTCCTAGCCGAGTGCTGATGCTTGCTCCGACGCTAGACCAGGTGAAGGACGTCCTCTGGGCTAAGATCGAGTCAGCCTGGCAGGGGGCCTCGGTGCAGCTCCCAGGCACGGTCAAAAAGCTGCGCGTCGAGCTGGACAGCGAGCACAGCATCCTAGCTGTCCCTACCCGCAACCCCGGCCGTGTCCGTGGTTACCACGCCGGCATCATTGTGCCGAGCGACCCTGACTCCGACGTCATCGACCCCGAGGAGCTCGAGCGGATGGTTGCGATCACAGGCGACGCGACTCGGCTCCTGATCGTGGTGGACGAGCCCGAGGACATTGACCCGGAGGTCTTCCGGGTGCTGCGCGGTATGACGAACAAGCCGAACGTCTACATGGTGATGATCGGTAACCCATACATGGGTCTCGACGACGACCACGAATACGTCCGGGCGTTCAGGGACCGCCCGAACAAGTGGCACACCGTCAAGATCAGTAGCCTTTCTGAGCGCGAGGCTCATGAGATCGGCGTCCCTGAGGACCCGCTGAAATACGACAAGGTCTTCGACCATGTCCCGGAGTACCTGGTGAGCAGGGAGAGTGTGCTGGACTCGATGAAGTCGTATGAGCCTGGAGATCCTGTGTTCCTCTCGGACATCTGCGGGCGGTTCAGCCCTGGCAGCGTGACCAGCCTGGTTGTGACGAGGACCATCCTGGACGCGGCTGAGGCTCTGTGGCCGAAGAACAACCAGCCCCTCGGGCCGTCGATCGGGGTCGACATCGGGACGGCTGGCGACCTGAGCGTGGCCTGCCTTATGTTTGACGGTGACCTGGTGGCGGTGGACGCCTGGCGCCCAGGCCGAGACGACCTCGAGGCGCAGGTCAGTATCGCCAAGAGGATCGTGGCCCAGTCACTGAAGTGGGGCCGCCAGGTGAAGGAGATGTTCGGGGCTGACCGCTGGAACGGCGATCCGATTCCCGGCTCGCGGATCCACATCGACGACACGGGCATCGTCGGCGTGTGCGACTTCCTGGCCAGGGACGGCTACTTCGTGGATCGGGTCCAGTTTGGCGGCAAGCCTGGGGGTGACCACTTCGACCTGACGCAGGGCACGAACTTCAAGAACTGCCGTGCGGAGATGCACTGGGTCGCCCGTCGCGGGTTGCAGGAGGGCAAGTTCCGGATCCGGGACGGCGTGCCGATGTTCAACAAAGTCCGTCAGCAGATCCAGTGGACCCACTTCGAGCGGGAGGCTGGGCCTGATGGGCCGGTCATCAAGCTGGAGCCCAAGGAGAAGATCCGCAACGCGCACGCGGGGACCTCTCCGGACTACTCAGATGCTTTTGTACTGGCCTGCCGGGAGTGCATGGAGGACTCGACGATGTTTAGCTCTATGGGGACGCCGGTCTTCCACAAGAACAAGAAGCAGGGCTCAAGGCTCCCTGGGAGCCGGCGGCTTGCTTAGGTTCTTGAGGGCCATGTCCCGGATTTGCTCAGAAACAGGCCGCGCGGGGTCTAGCCCGTGCTGAATCTGCCTCAGCTCATCGGGCGACAGCTTGAAGGTGATCCCTACGGAGCGCCTCAGATTTGCGGGCTTGGGCTTTCTGCCCCGCTGCCATTCACTCATGCTCTCCCCCCGAGCGTAATTTCCGTCATACCTTTATTATTGACATTGACGGAGTCCCGTGTCCAGCGTAACAAGAGGCTAGTTCATGAACGCTAGTTGGGTCAAGTACAGCGACCGCGCTCCGCGTGGGACCTCCTTGTATTGGGCGACCACGCCCATACTGGGTATGGGAGGCGGATCTACGCGCGGGTTCTGGGATGGCGATCGCGCCCCAGGCATCTTTGCGAAGGCTTCGCTGGCCGGCGACGAGTCTGTCGAGCACCCGTTCGAGGAGAACGTGTGGGTCCGTGCTGCGCTGAAGGCGATCAGCGATGGCGTCGGCCAGCTTCCGCTCCACTTCTACACGGGCGATCCTGGATCCAGGGATTCCGTCCACATGGATTCGGGTCCTCTCGTCGAGCTATTCGACAGCCCGCACCCACTGTTTACGGCCAGCGAGTTCTGGCAGGCGCACTCGATCAACTACAAGTTGGACGGCGAGTGCTACTGGTTCCTGACCGACAGGAACGGAATGCCGCTGAAGCCGAACGGTGTGGGCGAGATCCCCATCCCCGAGGTGATTACTCCGGTCCGAGGCCGCCTTGTTGAGCACAAGGTTGCCGATAACGGACTTCCTTACCTTTACCGGTATCACCAAAAGCAGGGCAACGGGGGAGGGTACAGCGTTGATTTCCCCCCGGAATCCGTAATCCCCTACTGTGATTATGATCCCGCGAGTGGCTTGCGGGGCTTTGGGGACGTTCAGTCTGCCGAGCGCGAGATACAGGCTTACCACCAGGTCTACCGGTACATGGACGCGACTATGCGTTCTGGTGGTGATCCTGGAGCTTGGATCGTTTTCGATCAGCGGCTGAGCGCAGAAGAGTTGGAGAGACGCCAAGCCCTCGCGGATGACGAGTACAGCGTGGAGAACCGCGGTCGCACGAAAGTGTTGGACCGGGGAGCCAAGATTGTGCCCAACCCCGTTGCCCCCCGCGACCTCGAGTACAGCAAGTACATCGAGTGGCTGCGTGACAGCATCCTGAGCTCGATGGGGGTCCCGCCCCCGATGGTCGGCGTCTACGACCAGGCGACCTACAACAATATTCGGACCGCGGAGAAGATCATGTGGACGGGGCCCAACGGCATCCTGTCCCTGGTCCGTCGGTTCGAGGACGTCATTAGAAACAAGTTCCTGTCCCGCCTGATCGGGGTGGGAAGCAGGGAGGTCTGGCCGCACTTTGAGACTTCCGGCGTGGACGCGCTGGTCGAGGACCGGACCGAAGCAGTACGGGCTGCCGCAGAGGTCGCGGGCCGCGGAATCGGCATCTCCTTCGCCAAGGCGGCGGAGCATGTCGGGCTTGCTCTTGAGCATGAGATCGGTGATGCCGACGCACAAGAAGGCATCAAGCCGTCTGATAGGGCTTTCGTTGCCGCCAACCTTCGACCTCTCTCCGCAGTTGTTAGTAACCTGACTGACGAGGATCGCGCCGCGACTCCGATGGAGAGCCTCAACGGCCCCCAGGTTACTGCTCTGCACGAAATTGTTCTTTCGGTGGTCAATGGCGACATTGACCAGGAGACGGCGGCCCACCTTATCATCGCGGCGTTCCCGCTCGACATGGAGCGCGCCAAGGCGCTTCTGTCTGCGGTGCAGATCAAAGAGAGGCCGGATCCCGAGCCCGTAGTTCCGCAGGCGCTGGGGATTCCCGACGACTCGGATGACGAGCCCGAGGATGAGGAGCGATCGGCTGAGTGGGACGCCGCCATCGGTGAAAGCCAGGGCGATGTTCGTGAGCAGATGGCGATGCGCCTTGCCGGGCCCATTCAGTCCTATCTCTCCGAGTATGAGACCGCGCAGATGAATCGCATCCGCGCGGTCTCGGCATCTTCCTCTGCCCGCGAGCTCTCGGAGTCGGACTACAAGCGCCTGATGCTGGACGATCAGGAGTGGCGCGATTACCTGGCCACTATCCTTGGTGCTGAGCTCACTCGCGTGTACGAGGACACCATTGAGCTCCTCATCGAGGAGGAGCTTGGCCCCGAAGCCCGCATTCCGCAGGAGCGCATCAGGCGCTTCATCTCAGGTCATATCGCAGCGTTGGCCGCCACGGTTAGCCTGACGACGCAGAAGCGCGTCCGCGGAGCGCTTGGCAGGGCTCTCGGCTCAGCCGATACCGATCAGCTTCTAGGAGACGAAATCGCTCGCGCTTTCCCGCAGATCCAGCAGGAGCTGGAGCAGGCGTTCCAGAACATAGACCGCCGCGGGGAGCTCATCGCACGCAACGAGGTCGCTCGAGCTCAGAACTATCTGCTGGCCCAGGAGGCTCGCGCTGCCGGCGCGAAGAAGATCCGCTGGGTCAGCAGCAAAGACGAGCGCGTTCGTGACAGCCATCAGGCCCCGGTTGATGGTGAGGTGGTTGAGTTTGGGCAGCAGTTCTCGAACGGCCTGCGCTGGCCTCACGACCATGAGGGATCTCCGGAGGAGGTCATCAACTGCCGCTGCACGTTTGAAATCGTGGAGTGGGGCGTGCCGACTGACGAGATCGACCTGCTCGAGTCCCTGGAGGGGCGCAGCGCCGAGGAGGCGCGAGCTGAGTACAAGGGCACCAAGATCGACTTGCGCCCGTCCGGCGGGATGGCCGCTGAGGCGCGCATGTACAAGAAGTGGAAGGAGGAGGGCCACGCCGGCGGAACTTCAGTTGCCGCCAAGAGAGCTGGTCAGCTCGCCGCAAGGACTGAGCTGAGCCCGTCCACCGTCCGCAGAATGCACTCTTTCTTCTCTCGCCATGAGCCCGACAAGAAAGCCAAAGGCTTCCGTCAGGGCGAAGATGGATATCCGAGCCCCGGACGTGTTGCGTGGGCCGCCTGGGGCGGGGACGCCGGCCAGTCGTGGGCTCGCAAGAAAGTCGCTCAGCTCGACGGCATCGACGAAAAGTAACCGAAATGGCCAACATCCGTACGTTTGACGCAGCCACCATCCGATCCGTCGCTGACGGAAGCGCGACGATTGCCGAGCTGGACTCGCTTGGTTTCGACAACATCTTTGCGATCAAGGCTGATCCTGAGGTCGTTCAGCGCCGTACTTGCGAGGCTGGCGTCCGCTCGATTGAGGACACTGAGCGTCGAGTGAGCTACCTGATGTCGACCTCAAACCCGGTCGGCCGAACCGGGGACGTCATCCTCACTCAGGGCTGGGACTTCAGCGAGTTCGCCAAGCGCGGGATGCCCTTCCTGTACGACCACAACCTCGACAAAAAGAACTACGGCCTGCCTCTGGGCCGCATGGACAACCTTCGTTTTTACGAGGACGAGGACGGGCGCAAGAGCCGTAAGCCCAAAATGGGCTACTACTCAGCGCTGATGGGCGACGGCGTCTACACGCCCTACGGAGTCAATGACTTCAACGACCTTGTCTACCGCATGGTTGACGAGGGCTACATGGACGGCTTCTCTGTTGGGTTCCGGGCCATGTCTAGCCGCAAGCCGAACGAGTCTGAGCGATCCGAGTTCGCTGGCATGTCCGAGCGAGGCGGCCTGACTCCTTACAGCGTTGTGCATGAGCGCACGATGCTTATCGAGGGCAGCGTTACGCCTGTTGGCATGGATCCCGACGCCACTAGAATCAAGCGGCTCAAGGAGCGCGTCGTGACTCTTAGCGAGCGCGGCCAAGCCAGCCGTTCTGAGGCTCAGCACCTGCTGGAGATCCTTGGCATTGGCGATGTCCGCACGGTGGTCCCCGTGAGCTTTGGCGAGGGCGTGTTTGAGCCCGATGTCCAGCCCGTAGAGATCGAGCAGGAGCAAGAGGAACAACGAGCTGAGCCCGGAGAGCTCAGCGTTGGCGATCACGTTGCTTGGGGCTCGAGCGGCGGACGCGCCCACGGCGTCATCAAGAAGGTTGTGCGCGACGGAGAGATCGACGTTCCGGACAGCAGCTTCACGATCAAAGGCACGCCGGACGACCCGGCTGCTCTTATTGCCCTCCACGACGACAACATGGAGGAGACCGGCAAGATGGTTGGCCACAAGTTCAGCACCCTGAGCAAGGCCAAGCGCTCGTACGAGAACGAGTCCAGCTCTGCCGACGACGACTCGGGGATCGAGTCTCGTATCAGGGAGATTGAAGGAGAGCTGGCGGAGCTGGCTGACTGCGCTGCGAACCTGCAAGGTATCGCGGAGGAGATCAGCGGGCTTCGCGCAATTATCGAAGACATTCAGTGCCGCACCGAGATTACGGACCGTATCCGCAAGCTCGAAGTGGTTCTGGGTGTCGAAGACAACACTACCGGTAAATCGAACGGCAAGAGCGACCTTGACGCAGCTCTTGGCCTTTGACCACCAATCGCAGGAGAAAAGCGATGTCTGAAAAAATCGAAGTGACTGAAAGTGGGAAAACGCCGGAGGAAATCCGCGCTAACTTCCTGGAGGGCGTGCGCTCTGCCGTCCGGGAAGAGGTTGCCCAAAACCGTATGAGCGTTGATGACGCCGTTTCCGAGGCCAACAAGCGCGCTGCCGAGCTCGAGGATCGCCTTGCCGAAATCGAGAAGCGTAGCCGCGTGGGCTTTGTGCCCGGCACCGGTGACTACTCCGACGAGAAGCGCGGGGGGTTCAACCTGGGCCGTGTCTGCCAGTCGGTGCTCGCCAAGCAAAGCGGCGACCACAACTGGCGCAGCTACGCTGAGCTCGAGTGGGAGATGAGCGACGCTGCCGCCGAGGAGCTTCGTGCTCAGGGCACCACGCCCGACACCTCTGGTGGTTTCATCGTTCCTGGTCAGGTTATGGCCGACCAGTTCATCGAGGCCCTTCGTCCGCAGGTTGTTGCGCTTGATCTCGGTGCCACCGAGATGACCGCTACCACCACCCCCATCGAGATCCCCAAGGAAGCCACTCCGCTGGCGACCGCGGCCTCGGTGGCTGAGAACGCGGCTGCTGCTGAAACCAGCGTGTCGTTCGGCCAAATGCGCCTCGAGCCGCACACCTGCGCCTCGTTCATCAAGGCGTCTCGGCGGCTTCTGGATATGGGGTCCAACGCTGACGGCATCCTTCGTCAGATCATGACCCGCGAAATCGCGCTCGAGTGGAACCGCTGGGTTCTCAAGGGCACTGGCACCGGCAACGAGCCCGTTGGTATCTACAACCAGCCTGGGATCGCTTCTGTTGATTTCTCTGGCCTGACCGCTTCGACGGACTATGCCACTTACGAGCTGCTGCTCGAAATGGAGGACAACGTCGCTGATGCCAACGCCCTTCAGGGCCGCCTTGGCTGGGCCATGTCCAACAAGTGCTACCGCGCTCTGCGCACTCTGAAGAGCGAGCCGACGACCGGCGCCGAGTGGGGCGGGATGACCAACAAAGTCATCAGCGAGGGCGGCCCCGGTGCCGTTCTTGGCTACCCGTTCCGTCGCACCACGCAGCTTGCCGGTGGCTCTGACGCCGAGATGATCTTCGGTGACTGGTCTCAGGTTGTGATCCCCCGCTGGGGCAACCTGGTGATCGAGGCTTCCAACGTCGCCAACGACGCGCTTCAGCGTCGCCAGACCCACATCGTCGCCTACGTCGATATCGACGTCGGCATCCGTCAGCCCGGTGCGTTCGCAGTCAGCTCCGGCTGGGACCTCAGCTCCCTTTGATCTGCAAATAACCTAGGAGGAACTGACTATGGCACTGCCCGATCTTCATTCTCAAGCTAAGTTCACCCAATGCGTGCCGGCGCAAAGCATCGCCGGTGGGGCCTCGGTGGACGGCGCTGACGTCGACGCCATCGGCTACCGCTGGATGTACTTCGTCGTCAACCTCGGCTCTGTTGCAGCCACTGGCGCCGGCGAGCTCAAGCTGCAAGCCGGCTCTGTGAGCGGCACCTACGCCGATGTCGCGGGGGCGACCCTTGCGATTGCTACGGACGACGACAACAGCACCAAGGTGATCGCCGTCGACCTCGAGGCCAACACCGGCCCTCACTACCGGATCGTCGCCACCGGGGGCTCCGGTGGCGCGACGCTGGTTTCGGCAGATGCGATCTGCATCTGGTCGAAGGACACCACCGCGGGCGGCGCTTACGCCGTCACCGCGGTTGACGTGACCTGGTGATAGCGAAGGAGCCGGTGGCCCAATCTGGGCCACCGGCTCCGCATTCTGCCCCTCCCGAAGATGAGCCTGCCTGACCTGCACTCAACTATCCGCGTTTGCCCGAACATTCCAGTTCAGGCGATCGCCGGAAGTCAGGCTGTCAGTGGGGAGAACCACCCGTATTCGGAGAGCCAGTACATTTACTTGCGGGACTGCCACAACGCCTACCTTGCTGTGAACTGCGGCGAGCTTGACTCTCACGTGCAGGTAAAGTTGCAGCACTGTGAGGAAATATCGGCCGCAAGCCCGACATGGAATGACGTTGTTTCAGGAGACACGTGGCTAGACCTCGCTGACTCCACCTGGGCGGATCTTGGAGAATACACCTGGCTTGACTTTGCCGGCGACAGCGACGTTATATCCGACACAGAAAGCGGCACCCTGCACATCTATCAAATCAACCTCCGCGGTCGAGAAGACGGCCCCTATTACCGTGCTTCGCTCTACTCCTGCGGAGGTACTGGCGCATCGACTGTTAGCGCCACCTTCCTTGCAGCCTGGCCCAAGGATAATCTCCTCGGTGGGGACCTGGCCGTGACTGCTATTGACGCAACCTGGTGATTATGGACCATCTCTACGAAGTCAACCCAGGCAGGACCCTTATCCTGCCTGAGAAGTTTGGCGACATCAAAGATCGCATTTGGGCGATCACTGGCGACTACGTCACTCTTGAGAACCCCCTTCTGCGCCAGTGGATGCAGGGGCAGATGGGTAAGCTGACCAAGCGCCGTATTCTCCCTAAGGGTAAGACTGCAAAGGTCCCCGCGCAGCCCGCTGCTCTCCGCGCCATGGCGGCGGCGGTGGGCGACAAGCTCGAGAGCCCTAAGGTTCAGGCCGCGAAAGCGATCATTGAGGAGGAGGTCGATCTCGATACTCCTCCCAACATTGTCCCCCCGGATGAGGTCGACGAATGAGTTTCCATGTTCGCATGTGCTGTGGCTTCAGCCACAACGGTGTGGCGTACAACAGCGGGGACGTTGTCCCTGATGACGTTGCTCGCATCTACCCCGAGCGTTGTGTGCGCATTGGCGACACGGCCGCTCGAGTGATGGACTCCTACGAGGTGCGCTCCGAGCCGGAGCCGCAGCCCGTTGAGGAGGTCGAAGCCGAAGAAGAAGTCGCCCAAGAAGAGGAGTGACGCTTGAACTACACCGGGGCGCTATCCACTCAGGACTTCACTACGCTTGCGCGTGTGAAGTCGCTTATCAACGCCAGTCTTGACGACGATAGTCAGGACACGCTGATTAGCAGCCTGATTAGTAGCGTCTCGGTCAAGTTCACCAAGTACCTTGGCGTCCACGCTCTCAAGGCCAGCCGAACCGAAGTGTACGAGGTGCGGGCTGGCCAGAGAGTCATCAGCCTCGATGGTGCGCCGGTCTACCCCGTTGTCGGCGGCGACGACGTGACGATCAAGATCGCATACGCCCCTACGGCGGCGGCGTTCAATGCGGCGACGTCTCTCAACGACGACGAGTTTGCGATCAACTACCCCGCCGGGTACATCCGAACGCTTGTCGAGCAGCTCAAGGATCCGGGCTTTGCCCAGGTGACTTACACGGGCGGGCTGAGCGCATCTGGCGAGATCCCGAACGACTATCCTGATCTCGCCTTTGCCGCCGACATGCAGACCAAGTATCTGCTTCAGCGTCACGACACTCTTGGTGGTCAAGTCAGCCTCCAGACCGGTGCCGCCACGGCATTTGCTCAGATGGAGTACGGCCTTCTCAACGAGGTGCGGGAAGTCCTGGAGGGCTACCGGAGGGCTCGCGTCTGATGTTTGCGGTCAGCGTGAAGAGCGATGCCGCTTCGGCGGCTAAAGGGCTGCGCGAGCTCAGCGAAAACCTGACCGCGAAAGTCTGGTCGGAAGCGAATGATCTGGCTGCAAAATCGCGGGATTTCTTCCGGGACAAGGAGCTCCGGGGAAACTACGTCGAGCACTACAGGAGGCGGACTGGCTACGGCCTCCAGATGCGCTCAGGAAAGACCGACGACGAGACACGGCGCAGCTTTGAGTCTAACTACAGCTACAGTAACAAAGTCGGCAAGATCACCTTCTTCATTGGTGGACGCGCCCTAGCGCACGATCAGGACCGGACTATAAGCCGCGCCGCCGGATGGATCATCTTCCCCGGAGACGACGCTGTGGATAGCAGAGGCGTTGTGCTGCCCCAGTTCACAGACTCTGCGGTCGCGGCGCTCCGGGCCAACGGCGAAACCTTCTGGATGCCGACCAAGAGCCCCACGCTGGCCTTCATCGGATATCGCCCCGTGGAAGGTCAGCGGGCCCTGCGAATCCGAGTCGCTTCCAAGCGGGTGTTTCACCCGAAGCGCGTGTCGCCCGAGATCCACTTTACGTTCACTCGCGGCGTGAACGAGTTCTTCAACCGCCTGGCTGACCTGGACTTCTTCACCGAGAATTTCACCGGCACGGTAAACAAGGCGTGGCCGAAATCGAGCCAGGGGCAAATGCGATGATCTTCGACATCGGCTGCATCCCCTTCCCCGTCACCACTTCGACCATCCGCAAATCGGTTGGGTCGAATGGCGACGCTGGGTTCAGCCGATCTCGCCAGGTCTACGAGCGCCCCGTGCGCGTGGTTACGCTCAAGTTCTCGGACGCGCCCTACGGATCGGTCAAGGCGCTGAACGACCTTTACCAAGACACGTACGGCGGGATCAAGGCCATGACCTTCGATCACCCCGACGGGACTGGGGAGCTGACCGTTCGCTTTGCGGACAGCGACATGCGGGTCACGCAGAACGGGTCAAACTCGTTCAGCTTTGAGGTCGTTCTCGAGGAGGTTCTCTAGTGGCCTACCCCGACGACAACGCGAAGCCGAAGAAGCTGCGCGTGCTCGAAGCTCTGCGCCAGACGATTGCTGATATATCGCAGGCGGCCGGCTACAAGTATTACATCCAGCGCGCGCACCTGTACCAGGGGGCGGAGGTCGCTCTTGGGTCTGCGTTCCCGGCGGCAGTTCTTTACCCGGCAAACGTTGACCGTAGCACTCGGCGTATCAACTGCGCTGCGACTGAGCACAGCCTACAGGTCGCCATCAACGTCTTGCTGCGGGTCAACACCGGAAGCACCGCCTGGCGTGATCAGCTTCACTGGCTGGTCGCTGACGTGACCAAGGCGATTGACGACAACGTCCAGCTTGGCGGTGAGGCTGTTTACTGCCAAGTCGAATCTGACCAAGTCTACGATCTCGGAGAGGGGGAAACTATCGCAGCCGCCGAGGTCATCGTGTCGATTCTGTATCGGCACGCAACAGGGAACCCAAGCCTTTGAAGAGGTGAACCATGCCGCTACTGACTAGAAAGAAGCAACTTGTGCTCAAGGAAGAGTACAGCGCCGGTGTCTTCACCGGAAACCTCGAGACCGCGGCCGATGCCGCGATGCTCGTTTTCGATGCCCAGCTCAACCCCGAGGTCGAGCTCCTGGACCGAGACTTCATCCGGGACTCCATCTCCCCGCTGAAGCAGGCTCCGGCCCAGAAGACTGCGAGCCTGACCTTCACCACTGAGATGATCGGCACGGTGGCCGGCACGTTCGCTGCCGGCGAGCCCGTGTGGGCGCGCATCCTCAAGGCTTCCGGTTTCCGGTCCGCCGTCACCGCGAGTGCCACGATCGGCGCCTTTGCTGTTGACGGTCCCTTCCGTCACGGCGAAATCGTTACGAACGACACTGGTGGACACCAGGCCCGCGTTATGCACGACTGCCATAACGGGGACACGGTGATCTATCTTGAGATCATCGACGCCAGCTTCACCAACGGCGCGATTACTGGTGGGTCCACCGGAGCCAAGGCGACCATCTCGTCGCTGGACACGGAGATTGGATACACCTACTACCCGATCAGCCGCACGGTCAACACCCTTACTGTGACTACGACTGCCAGCCTTGCCGCCGGCGACGTGGTTGAGGTGCAGACCTCCGCTGGGGCCTCGATCGGCCGCGCTATTGTGGTTGAGGCCGCCTCCTCCGGTGCTACCTCGGTGGACGTTGAGTTCTTCCGTGGCTACGCCTCGAACGTTGGAACCGACACCCTTCACAAGGTCACGGCCGGAGCTCCCGGATCCTCGATCGGCACGATCACCGCGAACGCCTATTCTCAGAACTCCACGGTTTCGGCCAGCCTGTTTGAGGACGGCCTGAAGACCACCATGAACGCGGCGCGTGCTCAGGTGGTGTTCAGCGCGGAGGTGAACCGGCCGATGAACATCCAGGCTACCTTCCAGGGTCGCCTCGATACCGCTTCGCCCAGCGCCTCCGGTGGTACTGGTGACCGCCCGATGCTGAGCGGCATCAGCTACAACCTGACGACCCCGCCTCTGTTCGAGAGCAGCGCGATGACTATCGCTCGTAACGACTCGGCCAATGACGGCCTTGACGCTATCGAGCCCTGCATCACCTCGATCTCGATCGACACGGGAAACAACCTTGTGCAGCGCCAGTGCGCCGGCGCCGACGAGGGCCTTGAGGAGTTCATCATTACGGGCCGCGACGGCACCGTTTCGATGGACCCCGAGGCGACGCTTGAGAACGACTTCGGTTGGCTTGACAGCCTTCTCGAGTCGGAGGTTGTCCGCATGGGATTCACCATCGGCAGCACGCTGGGCAACAAGTTCTACTTCACGATGCCCGGCCTTCAGCCGACGCAGGCGAACTCCACGGACCGTGACGGCGTGTTCGCCCGTGACGTCCAGATGCGTCTCACCGGCGGCGACATGCACAACCTTGGCGGGGCGTCGGTGACGATCCCCGCGACTGGCGGCGATAACGAAGTCGTTATCACCTATCTCACTGCCTGATTTTGTGGCCGGGCCTACGGGCCCGGCCAGCGCATAGGAGGATTCAATGCCGCTGCTTAGCCGCAAAAAACAACTTACTTTCGTTGAGGAGCTGGGTCCCAAGAAGATCACCGGCTTCTACGAGGACACGGGTAGCCCCGCTCTGTATTCGCCGCTGACGACGCCGCGGTTCGGTCAGAACCTGGTGTTCGATGCGAGCTTTACTACTGACGTCGAGCTTCTGGACCGTGACTTCATCCGCGACTCGATCTCGCCGCTGAAGCAAATTTCCGGAGCGCGCACGGCGACGCTTGCATTTACTTGCGAGCTTACGCCGCGAGCAACTGACACCACCCTGGGTGTGAAGTCCGAGCTCCCCTACTCGCAGGCGATCAAGTCCTGCGGGATGGCCGAGAAGCGTACTGGCTTCCGCATGGACATTAGCGGAGCCACATGGTCAAACCTTGGGTCGTCAACCATCCGCAAGTTCTACGCTGGCGAGATGGTTGAGGTTTTCAACACGGTGCCGGCCAGCGTCGGGTTTGGCTTCATCATCAAAGACGTCAGCGAGGGAGAGGACTACCTCTATCTTCACAGGGACTCCCAGGATGCAAGGCTTGAAGGCCAGTCCCCTTGGAGTGGCACTCCGAATACTGGATGGTCCATAGAGGGTCAGAGCTCTGGCGCCAAGGTGACCTTTGCCGATGGTGCGCCTGCCCCAGAGGATGTGGTGTGGGCCTACCACCCGACCACGTCGCCGCTGATGAAGTCGCACGTTACCGGCACGCTGAGCGGGTCTCTTAGCGAAGGCGATGTCATCGCCTTCCAGGACGCTAGCACCGCGGCCGAGTCCGCGCGTGCCCGAGTCCGCGTTTACAGCTCAGCCGATGGAGCTATCTGGTATGAGCTGATCCGTGGCGAGCCCGCCTATGACGATGAGGTTTGGCTGTGCTCTGAGGATGGCACCAAGTCGGATACGGCGCTTGCGGTCATTGGGGTCAGCACGACTCTGGACATGACCAACAGCGACCCTATTCCCCCTGCGTATTTCGCGTCTGGGGACTCGATGGCGGCCAGCATGTTCGAGGATGGCATCAAGTCGACGATGCTGGGGGCCCGCGGAACGTTCACGATGAACTGCGAGATCAACCAGCCCGTCGGCCTCGCCTTCACCTTCAGCGGGTGCCTGGACTCCAGCGCCCCGGATGACGATGGGGGAACGGGTGACTACCCCATGCTT
>Ga0070753_1000727_pt1 | contig 19298 bp, 28 predicted proteins | sample VirMetDEL_Aug_31_FD_77441 | JGI IMG/M metagenome (GOLD analysis project Ga0070753, IMG submission 77441) | Aqueous microbial communities from the Delaware River and Bay under freshwater to marine salinity gradient to study organic matter... | ecosystem: Environmental > Aquatic > Marine > Coastal... | reverse complement strand
GCGTCATCGTCGCCAGATCCTTCGATGTGGAGTTTTGAGGTTGGAGTTGTTGTTCCTATACCAACATTACCATCATTGTAATAAATGTCATTTGTGTCTTTTGACCATACACTTTTAACAACAGTAGATGCAGGAACAGGCACTAATGTTCTTACAGGATCATCACCACCAAATTGAAAATCGTAAGTGCAAGTGTTCCCGCTACCAATGCGATTTCCGTAATACCTTATAATAATATGATCATCTGCAGTAAAAGCAGTTCCAGCAGGTATTAACGCACTTTCACTAAATTGCTCATAATCAGTTGATGTTACTTCCGGTACAGGATCACTTTCACATATCTCTACTTCACCATCAATACTATTATATTTAAATACTTTAAAATAAAATGTTGCATTTCTAACACCAGTTTTTCTAATATTACCAATTGTGGTAATGTTAACAAGACCGACATTGCCTTCTAATATGCCGGCATCGCTAATTAATTGACCCACAAGTATATCATCACCAGATATTTCAACAGTTGGAATATCTACTGCAGTAGCGTCATAATCTGAGTCTTCTGTTGATGTAACCAATCTGCTATAAGTTGTGTAACCAGATACGGTGGAGGTTGCAGTTGTTGGAAATAACATCAAGTTACTTCTCAGGTCTGCTACATTCAGTTTTTTATATTCAAGCTCATCAATAGCATTTTGAACATCTGTAGCAGCAAGTCCGTGTGTTTCATCGATGTGTAGTGTGTTATCATAAGCAACATCAATAGCACTAATAGCACTGTTGGTAGAGACAGCCCACTTTCGATTTTGACGAACGTATTGTTGACCATCATCCGGAGCTTCACTACCCCAACCACTACCTCCACCATATGACTCGAGCATGCGGCGAATATTCACCATCTCAGAAGCAAACTTATCATCAATTGATTTTTTAAGTTTGCGCTGAAACTCTTTCCCCGATATTGGATCATAGTTTTCAGATGCAATTACCTGAAGCTGTTCTTTGATGTTACTAGTATCGTTAAGCTCAGTAAGAATTTTTGCTTTACTTTCTTTAACAACTTTTAAAATCTCATCACGACGGACATTATCAAAAATTGTATTTTCAATCTCCTCAATCTTATTATGATAGTATTCTTTAACCCGCTCTTCAGCAAGCACAATACTATGCGCAAGAGCATCCTTTATTGTATCAAACTCTGCTTTACTATCAGTAAGCTCCTTCTTAACTGTACCTAGACGACTTAGAGCCTTGTTAACCGACTTTTCAGATTTTTCTGTAGCTTCTAAAATCTCACGCTTGTTAACATTTACTTCATCACGAAGTTCAATTTGCGTTTTCTCTAATAAATTAATTGTACTAGCAACCTTTTGATGTTCCTTCTTACGCTCCTTAAGCTCTTGCTGCGTTTCACGAAGCTTTTTAATAAAACTACCGTATGTAGATTCCAATGAATTACGAGTTTCATGCTCAACTTTTTCAGCTAATACTTTATTAGTTTCGCGAAGCTCTTCTACCTTCTTATCAACAAACTGTTTAAGCTTTTTGGATTCTTTAGCTCTATATGTATCGCTATTAGATGCAAATTCGATGAAGATATTATCACGAATACGCTCAACATCATCAACAATGTTCTTAGTTTCTTCACGAAGTTTTTCTAAAGCAGCTTTACTATCAGTCTTAATCTCTTCGATAATTTCTTCTTTATCGATTCTGTATGAGACATTAATATTTTTGCTATCACCTTCTTCAATAAGAGTCTTTGTCTCTTGCTTTAGTCTAGCTTTAAGATCTTCCTCTTTGATAAGTGACATAGAGTCTTCAAGCAATACTGCTTTACTGTCTCCAATATTAGAATCTTTATCACCAACCTTGAGGATAAATTCCACTTCGCCTGTTGAACCATTTGATTCTATTACCGGTAACTTAACAATCGGATGTGAGTATATCTCATCAGTTTTCTCTGCAACAACCTTCTTACCATTAAAAGTAAATTCATATACACCGAAAAATGTCTCTTTGAAAGAATCAACATAGAGAGTATTTCGACCCTTAATAGTATCAGATGCATTCTCAATAATTGCATCAACTTCGTCAGTACCTAACTCCTTTATGATACCCAACTCGACGAGCTGTGAACCTTTTCTAAGTATAAAATTATACTCAGTCTTTGTACCATTACTCTCAACCACTGGTACTCTTACCACAGGAGCTCCATCGATTTTATCAACTTGCTCTGCGATAACTGTTGTGTTGTTTATCTCAAATTCATAAACACCGAAGAAAGCTTCTTCAAAAGATTCAACATAAAGGGTGTTATGAACTGAATTAGTTGAGGATGTTTCTACCTCTTCGCTAAACAGTGTTATCATATAACATATTTAATCCACTAAATAAAAAAACTCCATACAATTGTATGGAGTTTTTATTGTATACTAGTAGTTATATTATTGCTTAGGAGTTTTAATATACACAGCGTTAATATTACTTAACGTGGGATGCTTATCTGAGGCTTTAAGATGTCGCTCCGGATTAATATCAATACCCCCGCGACGAGCGTATAAACACCGTACAGCTAGTGTTTCAGGATTAAGAGCATCAATAAGACGTTTAGTAATTGCCTCGCAAATCTCTTCATGGAAGTGACACTCATCACGAAAGGATACAATATACTTTAAAAGGGAAATAGGTGTTACAGTTTTTTTACCAGTATACTCAATATACACATCTCCCCAATCAGGTTGTGATGTAACACGGCAGTTGGATTTGAGAAGAGCGCTATGGTAGCGGACAATCTTATCACTATTAGGATTATCAACTACTTCAAGAAGCTCTGGAGTTTCTTGATATACAGTAAACTCTTCCTTATATATGTATGTATCTTCAATTGTAATAAAGTCAGTATGATGATATTCATATTCTGCAGGTATACTCCCGTTGAGAATTTCTTAATTAGTAAAAATTTTAACCTTAACATCAACCTCAAGAAGATTACTAAGATCATTTGCAGCGCGACGAGCAATCTCTTCACGAACTTCTTCAGGTGTATCACCCAACTTAGTCATATTGAATGAATTGAAATATAACTTAATGGACTTGGATTCAACAATATATTTACCAGTGCAAGGATAATAAATCTTCCCAACGCCGAAGACAGGCAGACCTGAGTTTGTTAACCCTGAGATCTCATAAGCATTCCAAGTATCTCCACCGATGAAAGGGAGATCATTATCATCAAGCCCTAAATGAGTGCGGTTACTTTGACGAGGCTCACGAACAAGTAAATCGGGATCGTAAGTAGATTTGTATTGTGAAGATTGCCCGAGATGTTTACTAATATTACTGTTATCTAATTCTTGTAATGCCATAGCTATATTATATGTTAATGTCTAAATTATATTTTTCAAATGTTTTCTTTATCTTTGTTAACCTTTCTTCTACCGTACCACATAATGTTACAACATTATCTAGATCTTTAAGTCTACCTTCGAACCCCTTAATAATATTATTCCTAAATTCAATATTAACAGAGCGTTCACCATCATCAATTAACTCAACATCCCCAGGTTCAGTATAGAATATAATATCGTACCTTTTATAGCAAGAATGATAAACTTCTACAGCTATGTCATACATAGCTGAACTAATCTTTCGATTATCATATAACCATTTACTATATACCAGACCATCTACAACACAACGATCTAGAATTACTAAATCAGTATCATGATTTCTATGCAAGTTAGCAACATGGTCAGCCATAATCATGAGCTGAGTCATTGAATTACCTGACTCATTGATAGGTAAATTATATTCGCGTTTAATACGTCGCGTTACCTCATCAATAAATGTAACATTTTTATTTTTACTTTTTAGTGTATTAAGTAAAGTAGTTTTACCAGTACTTTGCGCGCCTGTGAATGAAACGATCATATTCTATTTTAAACTATCAAAAAATTTTTGCCATGACTTAAATGATGTAAAAGCTAATTTCTCAAATATATCATCTAAAGTATCTTCATGTTGTCGGTAAATTTCTGTGTAGGTTAGAACATCGCCATCATCAACCTCAGGTGTTACTTTATGAACAACAGAGCCAATTACACCATAGTTTTCATTATAAGCTCGAATTTGCGGATCCTTTCCTTTAAGTTGTGGATATGTAGTGATCAACCCGGGATGCCCATTTACGATATCATATTGCTCGCAAATATCCTTTGGTATAATACGAAGCCATCCATGTAAGGTTATAAGGGAGCTCTTACATATACTATGTATAAAGTTGCAAGTTTTTGTTTGGTGATTGGTTACAATTTTAATTCGCGATCTACCGCTTCTACTATTATACAATTTTAACATCTTTGGATGCCAACTATTTATGTTACCATTGTTTGTAAAAATTGTGTCTGGCCATTGACCTATATATTCCCTTAATCTAACAATTTCGCTTCCAGTTTGTGAAAAGAGGGCCACCCAATTCCTATTCATCGTCCAATAATTTTCTTAAATTGTTTAGTGTTGTACATAATGTCACTTATCTGATCCTCATTAACTTCTGAACCAATCATATCAGCGAGCAGTTGAGATGGTTTATGATTCAACCCTTGATTAGCCATATACCTGTAGCCAAGTAACCCAGATACCACAGGGTTTGAAGTATCGATAGATCTAATATTTAAATCTCTTGCAACAGATACATATGAAGCAAATTCTCGAGCAAGAGAAGCTCCAAGCAGGTGGTGTGGTTTTTCTGCAGCCCATAAACCATCATCTAGAAGGCGTTGAATAAAATGCTTTCTACCTGCTGCCCAACGATCGAGCTTCCCAAGGCGACCTTTCCTTTTCGAAGTTGTAACTAATTCATACCACTTATAGTCAAAAGAAATGGCAATATAGTCTGCATGCTCAGACATAAATTTATAACAATCGACAAGCTCCTGATAACTATTACCTTGCACTACACCAATCGCTGTTCTACCATTTAAGTCTTGCTTATAATTTAAAAAGAACTTCTTCCATGAAGACATAGTTGCTTGTGCATCCTCAAGAACATCTGGTACAATATAAAAGCTAGGGTTAAGTTCAGTAATATACTTAATATATTTCGAAGGTTCAAAAGCTTCCCCTAATTCAAATATTGAATTATCAAGCAACACTTCCCGACCAGCTAAGAGAGACCGTTTAAAAAAGCTATAATATTCAGGGTGTGTTTCAAATAGATGAACGAGAGCGTAATCGTAGTCATTGTAAGACTTCGATTGTTCTAAGATAGAAATAGGTGATTCATGACTTACAAGCATACCTTATTATAGGCTAGCCTATCCACATTTTCAACCATAAATAATCATATGCCGTTAATAAGTAGTGTAGGTAGGTTTATAAATGCAGCTAATACTAGAGCAGATCAGCTAACAGCTGGGGCTAAATTTGCTTTATGCTTACCTTCTATATTAACAAATATACCAAATACTATAGGTAATGTAATTTCAGGACTAGGGGCTACATTAGGAAATACCGTTAGTGCAATTTCCAATATTGTTTTGAATACGGTGAATGGAGCCATAAGTAAAATAACTGGCTCTATTATTAACACAATTAACGCAGCTACTTTAACATTAGCTCAACTAGGTTCAGCAATAGAACAGGTCAAGGAGTTTAAAGATGGTATATTAGAGCGTGTAAACGATGTTGGTGATTTTGTATCTAAAAAGCAAAATTGTGATTTTGCAGCAGCAGAGTTACTCAACTGTATTGTATCAGAAGTATTATCATCAGTAACTCCAACAATTGCAATTGATGTAGCAAGAGGTTTAAAGCCCGTTACTGAAGTGGTTAATAATATTACCGGTGCAATATCTAAACCAGGTGGTGCTATAAGCGGGGCAGTTAATAATACTGCAACTGAAATTGAAAGAGCTACTCGTGTAATAGAAAGATCTAATATATTTTAATATGTACAACTCTTTATATATAGCTAAAGTAATTTACGATACAGATCGTCTCAAACCAGATCAAGTACGTCCACGCGGTCGCGTTTATGTTAAAATTTTAGGTATTGATCAAGGCAATAGTGCGTTTCAATCATCGCAAGGTAGCAATAATCCTAACAAGCTTACTCCAGAAGAACTTGAAATGATTGGACAAACATTTCCTGCTGATGTAATGCAACCGGTTTTTGGTGGAGGTACTGGTACTATCTATAATGCTAATAAAGACTTGATAGGTGTACAAGATACAGGGGATATTGAAGATGAGGCATCAGTACCTCCAGCAGAGTCGTACTTTGATATATCAGATGAATTTATAGGTGTAGGGTTATCAGTAACATCAGGCGTTAACCCTACTGCACGTGCATATAGTCCTGATAATAGATCTAATTCGTATAAAGGAATGTTATCATATCCAAGAAAAGATAGTACTGTAATTGTTTCTTTTTTAAATGGTTTAAGAGGTAATCCTATTATTTTAGGATATTATGTAAGTGAAGCAGACTTTGATAGTATTGCAAGTGTTGGTAACGGTATATACCCAGATGTACCGTTTGCATATTCAAACTTAACAGATCAGTCAGAAGATGGAAACGAGTAGAGTAAATAGCGGAGGTGAGTTTATAACTGATCGGGATGAAACTGTGTTAAATACCAATGCTGGTTCTATAGCTTTTGGCTCTACAACCGGTCGTGAAAAAATTCATATCTCACACAAAAGTGGTTCTAATATTAATATTACCGATAAAGTTACTAGTGAGCTTGCTACTAATAATAAACAGCTTCTTGTATTAGGTGATGAGTTTGCCACGATAGCTGGTAACAAACATACTAGTGTAAACTCAGATAAAGAGGATCGTGTTAAGGGAGACGTTACAATTATTACCGGTTCTGATAATCTTATCAACAGTACATTAGCTGGCGACTGGTTAGATAAATATGGAGAATTAGCAGCTGCTAAAGCTAGACCGAATTGGGATTATACTGCAATTGGTAATAACACAGGAGTTGTTTATCAAGGAGGCGGCTCTGTTAACCCTGAAAGCGGCGCTGTTCAAGGCGGGTCGTTTAAAGAGCAAAACAATGCTGTACCACAAATAGCAGAAGAAATAGCTGGAGATTTAGCTAATATAGAACGTGAGATGGGTACTGGTGGAAGTATTAGGATGATGTCAGGTAAGCATCTATATTTACAAGCAGGTCCTGCTGCAGTTAAATATGACTCTGGTACAATAACACCAAATAAAAAAGAGGTTACGAAGTGTTGGACTGTTCAAGATGGAGAGCAAAAGCAAATTAAGACAAGTACATCAGTATATGAAAATACTGATACATCTAGTTCTATTCCATTTGGTGATGTTCATATAGCTGCTGGAACGAAGATTAATATGTCGTCTGGTTCAGGTGGTATTAGCATTACTACGGCAGGGGAGGCGAATTTAAATTCGACAGGTCGTACTACAATCGGTGGTACAGCTGTATCAATTGGTGCAGGTGATAACAATAGTGCAGGTAGAGTGGATGTACTAGCAGATAAGGATATTTTTATAAGAAGCTCCGATTTAATGACTCAAGTATCAAGTGTAAGAAATGATGTAACATCTGGACAACATACCTTTGAAACTCCCACTGCAGTATTTACAGGTAATTTAGAAATTTTTGGTGACTTAATAGTCCATGGTTGTATTCTTGCTAACGGAGATATTACAGCTGGTGGGCAAGGTGGTGTATCTTTACTTAAACATACACATGGAGGTGTTTCCCCAGGTAGCGGTAATACAGCAGCTCCAAATTAGAGCACAAAAAAAGCCTCTAGTGTATACACTAGAGGCTAGTAGGTTTCAGGTTTTAATTAAACGGAATACGTACGAATATATTCTTCCTTCTTGCGTAGTGGTACTAAGACCTCTAATTGACCATCTACATATTCAAAGTTAATTTTGTTGAGGTCATACTCTCTTCCGACACTAAAGGATCTGTTATATGTTTGTTCTCTTTGACCTTCCTGCGTTTTAACTGTTCGAGTAGCTTTAATATAAACTTCACGTTTATCTGAATCAGTTGATAACTTTAATTTATCTTTAGCAACTCCAGGTAGGTCGACCTGAACTGTGAGACCTTTATCATCGTTTGAAAAGCGAACCTGATCACCAGTTCTATAGATCTCCTCTAGATTGTGGAATAGTGGGGTATGATCAAATAGACTTTGAAAAGTCTTTTCGAGATTAATAATTGGGTTATAATAGTTAGTTAGTGTTTTCATAGCAAAAGTATTTATTTGTAATAGATATTATTTGCAAATTTTTTTTTAAACAATTTCATCAACCAATCCAAGCTCTAAGCACGTGTTAGAGTCGAACCATAAATCTCGTTTAAGAATCTCATTAAGCTTCTTCATAGGTACTTTAGTATATTCCTTATAAATAGACTTAATTGTTTCCATTAAATGCTTATTATTCTCCATCTCATCTTCCAATTCTGTGTATTTGCCATATGCACCAGAAGATAATTGATGAATGAGCATTTTAGAATATTTACCAATAGAGCGCTTAGCGCAGGACGTGGAAATAATAGTTGCTGCGGAGGCCGCAGCGCCGTCGATAATAGAGTGTACTTCAGCGTTTAGTCGCCTAATTGTATCTACAGTAGCTAACCCTGCAAAGAGAGAACCTCCGTATGAATTAATATGGAGGTTGATTACTGGTTTAACATCTAGGAATTGTCGTGATACTTGTAATTTTTTATCAATAGCATGTAGAGTTGAATTTAGTTCGAGTGCATTACTTTCTAACACATCGCCATAGAAGTAAATTGTATTTTCAACTACTCTAATAGAAGCACCGCTCGATCCACTACATGAAGCAGATGCTGCTACGAATGCTTGTATAGCGTTTGATCCTAAAATATCTTCATCTTCATCTACATTATTATTATATTTCCATTTCATATTTTTATTTTGTGGGATACTAAGTAGCCGGAAATAATTCGTCTTTGACTATTAATTAAGTCCTTCTCCTTCTCAGTAAATTTAGGTTTATTACGATTGACGTAATGTATTGATAATAGACCAATATTTCTCTTAGTCAATGTTTTTATTATAGTAAATGCTGCACATTCTGTACCGTGTGACTGTAGATCTAGACTATACGGACAAGTTTCTGCTTCAAGATTGATAAGTATGTTATCTGACATAGCACGTTTAATAATACTACACAAAGCTGAAACTCTGACATTTTGAAACTTTCTAAAGATAGATGACACTCCTTTTCTGCAAGATTCATATGTTATAGAAAGTTTTTGCTGGCTACTGCCTGAAAAATACTTCCCTCCATTATGAAACTCCTGTATTACAACCCTATCTGCCTTTAACTCTTCACGTAAATAATCAATCGCAGTTATAATATTTTCATCGATATTGTTTTGAGCCTTAATAGGATCATATTTTTCTTTCTTAAATAAAAATTTAAGAAGTAAGATTGCAATGCTTATTACACCTGTTGCGATGGTATTAAATACCGTAAAAATATTGTCCATTGTTAGTTAGACATATATTTAGTCCAGCCAATCTAACTCTCACAAGAAGAACATGTTAGTATTGATCTAGCAAGCTCTTGTGCAGGGTTAGCTGAGCGCTGATAGTATAAAGATTTAATACCATTCTCCCATGCAAAAATTAATAGCTCATTAACTTCTTTTGGAGGTGTTTTAGGTGGAATCATTAAATTGATAGATTGTCCTTGATCAATATACTTCTGACGTTGTGCTGCTTGAATGAGAATTTCTTTCTGGGAAATCTCACCAAACGTTTTAAAGACATCTTTTTCATCCTGAGTTAGAAAATCTAGATGCTGAACACTACCACCTTTAATTAGAATAGACTTCCATGTATCAACGTCATCCTTTCCTCGTTCTGCTAGAAGCTTTTTAAGCACAGGATTTTTATATGTAAATTTACCTTTTGCGAGATCTTTCGTAAAGTAATTACTATTAAGTGGTTCGATAGATGGACTCACCTGTTCGAGAATAAAGCTCGAAGATGTAGTTGGAGCAATGGCACATAAAGTGGTATTCCTCAACCCATATCTTTTAAGGAGTTCTGGTTCACCATATAGGTTAGCCATCTCCTTCGATGCTTTAATAGTACGCTCTTGAATAGTTCTCCATATAGTACTATTGTATAATTTTGCATCCATTGATTCAAATGCAATCATTTTTTGTTGTAGATAAGAATGCCAACCTAGTACACCAATACCAATAGCACGCTGTGTTTGTGCAAATTTATGCGGTGCTTCCATATGTTTAACCCCGACTGTTTTATTAATAAATTCAGTCATTACCGCGTCAAGGAAAAAGGTCAAAGTTTCAATAGCATCTGTCTCAACAATCTCATCCCATTTGGCGAGATTTAACGATGATAAATCACATACAAACGATTCTTCTTCATCAGTAGATAAAAAGATCTCAGTGCATAGGTTAGAAGCATGAATACGCTTTTTCTTATCTTTATAGACTCGTGGTGCATTATTATTGGCGTTGTCTGTAAAGAAGATATAAGGGTATCCAGATTCATACCTCTTCTTAATAACTTTACCCCACAGTGATCGTTTCTCTGCATCACCACCAATCATTTCCTTCATCCATTTATCTGTAACAGTAACACCAATAGATAGATCTTGAATAGAATCACCTTCACTACGGATATGAAGAAACTCATGAATATCAGGATGATCTATTGGTAGGTAAGCAGCAAAAGATCCTCTACGCACATTACTTTGAGATACGTAGTTAGTTAACGAATCAAAAACTGTTAGTTGTGGATGTACACCTGTTGCTGACCCTCCTGTTGAGATAGGAGCTCCGCGATGACGTACATCACCGAAGTAAGCAGATGTACCGCCGCCGACTTTTGACATTGTACCTACTTCAGATACTTTTGAAAGAATCTTCTCCATATCATCTGGGATGTATGATCCAAAGCAAGAAATAGGTAATCCACGATATCTTCCGAAGTTAGACCATATTGGTGATGATAATGAAAAGAAACCTCTTTCCATATAGCCAATAAATTTAGTTGCAAAACCATCAATTTTTAGATATTCTTCAGCCTTGGCAGCAATATCTTGAATTCGTTGCTCAGCTGTTTCACCTTCAAGAAGATAGCCGCGCTGTAAAAATTGCCTCGAGTCGTCGTTTAACCAGTATGGATTATTCATATTATTAAAAAATGTCTGCTTCGTCGAATGATTGATTCTTCTTAGAGTATTCAACAGGACGTGAATGGAAAAAATCGGTCATATTGTTACCAAGAAGCTCTTCTTCGAACCACATTGTAGGCTCTATCAGGCTGTTATCAATGCTAAAGACTGGTTTAAATCCAATCTGCTCTAATGAATTATTAATTCTATTCTTAATAAATTCCTTAACAATAGGTGCAGATAGATTAGGCTCTTGAATACCATTAATCATCCAATCAACAATTTTACCTTCTGCCTTATACGCACACATAGCTTCCTGTGCAATACGATCCTCAAGCTCTTCATCAAATAGATCAGGATGTTCTTCACGAATGGTATTGATAATCTTCATACCAACAAGAGCATGAATATTTTCTTCGTTCCTCGTATATTTAACTTGCTGATCTGTATCCTTTAATACGTTTTTGTAACGAGCAAACCAATTAATAATATAGAACTGTGAGAAGAGAGATACATTTTCAACAAATAATGTAAAAAGAATTAGAGCATACAAATATTGCTTCTTAGAGTCTTTATAGAACTTATGAGTATACTTACGGAGATATTTTACACGCCCCTCAATAAAGTCAAGCTTAAGGTTCTGTTCGAAAATATCTTCCATATCGAGCACTGATAAGAGACGCTCATATGCATTGTTGTGAATGACTTCAGTATTGGCCATAACATAACCGAGATCTTGCAGTGCAGGATGTGGTAAGTTTTCACCTAACTTTGCCCAGAATGTCTTAACAGCAACTTCAATCTGACCTATCGCAGATAATGTACGAGCAATAATATCTTGCTCTTGTTGTGTAAGTTCAGTTTTATATTGTTGAACGTCAGACTTAAAAGAAAATTCTTTATCAGTCCAGAATCCATTGTGCATCGACTCAATGAATTGTTCTGTCCAGGGATATAAATTTGGCTTGCGAGACAGTTGTTCCTCGAAAATAGACATAATAAATATTCTACCTTACTAAAATTAAAGATTTTGCTTAATTAGCCTCTAAACAATATCTCTACTTTTTAAAGATCCAGTTCTAGGATTATAAACATCCCTATACTTCCTACCCTCAGAGATAAACTCTACACTCACATCGGCTCCCTCTTGAACCGGATTATCGCAAATAGTACCATTGACAGCGATTTCACGCATTAAACGACCTGATACAGCCTCAAAAATACGTACTGTATTTTGTCGGCCCAGTTTGACGATAATATTATTTGTATTATTCATAATGGCTTATAGTATTTATAAAGACGGATACATCGGGATCGGATTTAAGTGTGGCAAAGTTTAAAGTATTTGACACACGTTTATTTTTACCGTTACTACATATACTATGATATTCGATCATAGCTCTAATTTCTTCTGAATCTTGACTTGGCAGCGTTTCATCTTTAACTCCTAAAATATTTCTAATATCATTGATAGAATATCCCTTATTGAGATATGTCTTTACTTTACGGGTGATAAAGTACTTTTTAAGATTATCTTCATCTCCATATTCAGCTACCTTTTTATCGTAGTATTCTTTAGCAAAAGTATAACCTTTACCTGATACTATGCAAGTTATCTTTCTATTACTCATATCTTAATTTTTACTCCCACGGAAATGTAATCCAAGTATAATCATTTAATAGAACACTATAATGATCAACCTTCTTAACTGCGCGCTTTTCAGCGAATACAGCAGCGTATCTAACATATTCAAACCGATTATCAATAACGGATTTAATATGATCAATAGTGTTACCAGTATCGCACTTATCATCTACGATAAGAATTCGTGAATCTAGTGGTAAGCTATCGAAATCAATTCCCTGCGTAATATTTAAATTTTCTGTTTGCTTATTCCCGTTATATGTACTTACACCATAACTAAGAAACTGAGCGTCTAAAATATAGCTAATAATTTTCGCGGGTAATAAACCACCTCTAGATACACCAACAACATGCGAAAATTCACGGCCGTTTAACTTAAATCTAAAAGCTAGAGCACGTGAAAGAAAATCTATTACTTCATAATTAACTTTACGTTTTTCCATGCCATATTATAAGAGCTATTATGCTTTTATCCAATAAATAACTATATGAATCGGTTTGAGGAGGATTACAATAATCTTAATAAAGTATATGAAAAATATTTATTAGAGTATAGTGATCAATATACTCCGCGCATGGCAGGTGGCCAGCAGTCTGCGCAACAAGGATCACCCTCTTATAGAAAGGGTAGCCTACCAATGGGCACACCAGGCGATGGAGGAACTAATTTATATTCTGCTAATCAATTAGCAACTACTACAACTCCCGTGTCAGATGAACAATCAGCTTATATTAATAAAGCTGATCTTACATCTAAGATAAATGAAATGGTTAAGGAGGCGCATGGGTCAGGTATGGACTATGCCGTGTATCAGCTAACCACCTTAAAGAAATTCATTGATCGTTACTAAGATTAATCAATACATCTGTTAGCAAATGTAAAATATAGCAAACAGCAGAACTATAAAAAGCAGCAGGTATAAACATACCTACATTAAAAAAGAATGGTGCAAGAATTAATCCGCACCAGAATCCTGTGCATATAGCACAGGTTATAAGATCTTTAAACAAGTCTATCTTACCGATAAGATAATTACGTATGCTATTAAATATAGTGCCGTGCATGAGTATAAAGCACAACCCATACACGGCAAATGTATATAGCAGAAGCTTATCCATTTAGTAGCTGTTGATCCTCATTGATAGTTTGTACAGCATCACCCATCAATGATAATTCTTCCTTCTTCACAATGATTGAATTACCGTTATCATCAGTAACTTTATAATTCTCTTCATCAAGCTTTTCGACTGTAGGGCAACCTTTACGGCCACAGCAAACACGAACAATATTGTTTCCTTCTTTCTTAATCATAATTATAATGCCTGTTTAAGCGCCTTAAGTATAGCCTGTTCTTCACGAGAATCAACATCATTTTTACGATTAGGTGAAATTTCTCTATGAGTAGTTATCGTCGAAAGATCCTTAGGCCATCCCCATTTTTCAAAGCGTGGTAGTAACCATTCGAGAGCTGATGCAATTTCATCTTTATTGAGCTCTCTCGTATTTGTATCACCAGTGAAAGCTAGACCTAAGAGAAACCCATTACAGCTACTTCTACCCATGAAACTCGATTTTCCAGCGTGCCAACATCTACGATCATCATCTGCAAATGATGTACGACTGCCATCCACATCGATAATGCAATGATATGAAACGTTAGATTCGCTTCGAAGAATCCAATCTATAACCGACTCATATGAGCCATATGAATGATGAAGTACAACACCTTCAGGTTTAATGCGATATGAATTGACATTAGGTGTTGGCTTGAAGACCTCTGAATATTTATAATTGACATTAGTAGGTTGACTCGAGTCACTCTCTTGAGTTTTTAAACCTAGCGCATGCGCAATACTTGTAGCAGTATTAATACCATATATACCATCAGGAAATGAATCAACTTTTTTCTGAATAATCTTAGTAATAACTTCAAGGTCGTCGTTTGTAAGACCGAGCTTTCTAATAATAGCTATCGCAGTATTTTGACCATAAATACCATCATTTGCAACTCCCACTTTAGTCTGTATTGCTTTAGTGATATCTCTCGTCGACATACCAATATTTATTACATTTTGCTGGATTTCAAGCTATGTGAATCTAAATAATAATGTTATGGAAACACTAGTTGAATTTTTTAAAGATCAACCATGGTTTGGGGTAGTTGCAGCAGCCGTTGCACTTGCATCAGCTATTACTGCAGTAACACCTACACCACAAAAAGGATCTTTTTTAGCGAAGGTATATAAGCTTATCGAAGTACTCGCGCTTAATATTGGCAAAGCTAAAGATAGCGGTGAGAATAAATAACTATATGGGGTTAATAAAGACAGTCTTAAATACTTTTAATACGTATTTACAATTACGTATTAAAGAAATGTATTATAATATAAATGAAAAATCTAGAAACAAACAACAAAAAATTATCAATGAGATCGAAAGTCTACGTAATGAGCGTACTAGTACTGCTACTGAGCGCGCTGACCTCTTGCAGCAACAGCTCATCGATGAAAAACACTACATTAAACATATATCAACCTTCTACGATAACCTTACCGGCTGGTAATGCAATTCAGACAAAGGAGGGTCAATATACACCTCAAACAGAGGAAATCTGGCACTCAGATAAAAGGTATAGAGACTTAGAGCGTAAATTATATTACACACAATAAAAAAAGCCGAGCTATAGCTCGGCTTTCTTATTACACTCTTCCTTGACCTCGATATCGCTTTTTGTAATTCTTAGAATGCTTGTGTTTAGAGCTCTTAGTCTTAGCAACAATACCAGGTCTGCGTTTAGTTTTGCGATAAGCCTTTACATTATTTACCTTCATACATATATTGTAAACTACACCTCACCTCGTTCAAGCAATATTTCATAATTTTCTTCATGTAGTACGGCACGTTCTTCTCTAGACTGACATACGCACAGCAGTAGCATTATAACAAAACGGTTCCATACATATTTTTATACATTTAAATGCCGAAGGCAAACAAAACACCCCACTCCGTAGGAGAAAAATCCGCCGCCCACCACCGCTAACCGCCGCTCACTATCTATCTAGTATTATTAAACACTATAATACACAGTAGAGCTGCAGCACCTAAGTACCCAATAGCTTGTAGCGCAGGCACAATTTCTGTAATAAAAAAATCAGTCATAATAGAATAGGAGATAGACCATTCCAGATATTCAGAATACTCAGTATCTCTTATAATATTATTTATTCTAGTATTGCTAGATCTTAGTAAAACGAGAATATTCTCAACTACTATACACTAGATATACTATGTATCTAACTAATGTAATGTAATTCAGGCCTACGGCGTCTCTCAGGTATATAGAATATCAGTATAGTACGGGGGAGGGTGTGCACAGGGGGTATATAAGAGGATGGGGTTTGCGCGAAAAAAAATTTAATGAGAGCTCTGGGTTTGCGCGAAAAAAAATTTAATTAAGACCCATGGGTGCTCGTTTTGTTTTTTTGGGCCTTGTATATTAACAATCTGGAGCGCAACGGGTCTCTCTAGACCGCGGCATATAGAGAGCCCCGGATCTCTCTCTGACCCGGGGCTCGAGAGGCGCACCGTCTCTCCTAGAAGTCCTTGTCGATGATCAGGCGGCCGCTCTTGAATACCTTGAGCGTGGCTAGGATAGGAGTGCCGGCGTCGTTGTTAGCAGCCTCCTTTGCAGCGAGGTCATCCTGTGCCTTGGTCTTGGCTTGAGCAATTGCTTGCTTGACTGAGTTGGAGAAGCCAACACCTTCACCAACATAGCTGCGGCCACGTACGTAGTTGATTCGTTCGGTTGGTTGGGTGTAGGCGCGATCGCTCATCGTCACTTCCATCACCACTGCTTTGTATTCATTCTTGCTCATACCTAATTATATCTGAGTTCCTTTTCGCGTGCCTGCTTCTTGATCTTGAGCTTGTCTACACTCACGTCTACTAATTAGCTGAGCTCAGTGATCTTCTTGCCGTTTACCCACCATGACTTTACTCCATCAGCATATTCAACTGCAGGGCTAACATCGCGATGCCGCTTACCGTGAAGAAACCACTCTTTGTCTCCATTAGCCCGAATGACTGCAGGAGCGTTTTCACGATGAACCTTACCGTTGAGAAACCACCATTTGTTTCCATTAGCACATTCAACAGCAGGACCGTCCTCTCGATGAAGGATCTTCATCTCGCGATCAGAGTAGTAAAGCTTAGTACCGTTTTCGTTAACGCGAATGAATTGCTCTTTGCTCATACCTAGTTCCTAATCGATTAGAGGCCGAGGAGCTCGATCTCTTTCTCCCACTCCTCAGCTGTGCGCTCTGACCATTTGGTCCACCGCGGTGAGATGCCATTATGTGCCTTGTAGACGTCGTAGTACTCCTCCCATGCCAGAAGAGCATCCCAATCGGCAGGCGTCTTAACTCCACAATTGTTCATACGAAAATCGATATCCGTATCATCCCAGATCGCGGCGGCTCGGTACTCACCTTCTGGAGCGGCATCCATCCATGCCCGAGACTTTTCGTTAAGATTGAGGATGTGCTGCTTGAGTAGATCTCTTTCGTTCATACCTAATTATATCTGAGTTCCTTATGCGCTGAGCTGCCTTACTGCTTCCTTGCAATACTCAATAGCTCTGTCTCTATCGTAGAAGTTATCAGACTCAAAGCATGAAGTCCAAACAGCGCCACTATAGCGCTCATAAGAAACAATACCGCGATACTTACCATATCGCTCACAACCCTCCTCGTCAAGAGTGACGGTTGCATTCCGGACGTAGTGAGAGTCTTTGATGTGGCGAGTGAATGGCTTTCTTTTCATACCTAATTATAATGGAGTTCCTTTTGGGGTGCGGGCAGTTTAACAGCGTGCCCAGGCTGATGCAAAGATCATTTTTTGATCTTGAGCTGATCAACACTCATGCCGAACTTGCTCGCGATCTCGTCGAGAGTGAGAGTGATCTCTGGAGGGTCTACGCGCTCGTTGAATTGCTCTTCGTCGAAACGTTCGCCGTGGAGATACCATGCTTTATAACCATTAGGATCTACAACAGCAGGACCATCCTCACGGTGGAGCTTATTGTTGAAATACCACTCTTGATAACCATCAGGCCATTCAAGAGCAGGTCCATCCTCACGGTGGAGGGTAGTCATCTCAGGATCAGAGAAGTAAAACTTAGTGTCGTTTTCGTTAACGTGAATGAATTGTTCTTTTTTGTTCATACCTAATTATATCTGAGTTCCTTTTGAGGGCGGGCAGTTTAACAGCGTGCCCAGGCTGATGAACAATGATTCACTTCTTGATCTTGAGCTGATCAACACTCACGCCGAACTTAGCAGCGATTTCATCTAGAGTGAGTTCTACTGGATTCATACGAGCGTTGAACTCTTCTTCGGTAAGAAATTCGTCGTTAAGATACCACTCTTTATAACCATTAGTATCTTCAACAGCAGGACCATCTTCACGATGACGCTTATTGTTGAGCCACCACACTTTACATCCACAAGACCATTCATTAGCAGGACCATCCTCGCGGTGAAGAATGGTCATCTCGCGATCAGAGTAGTAAAACTTATCACCGAATTCGTTAATGTGAATGAATTGTTCTTTGCTCATACCTAATTATACGGGAGTTCCTTATCCTTGGACAGGATGAACGAGATCAAATGCTGCTTTGACAATCTCAGCTGGGATTCCCTTTTCATCAGCTGAGTTGTAGGCCATATGAGCCACATCCTGCGGGCAGTCAAACATCGTCTCCAGCTGGCGGATCTGGCTCGCAACCTCTTTCATCATTTCTTCTCTGCTCTTGTTCATACCTAATATTATTAGAGTTCTTAACTATGCGCTCAGATGAGCGAGGCCAGTGGTGAGCCTCTCAACCTCCGCCTCCATTTCCTCCACCAGTGTGGCCACATCATAAACCTCCGCCTTTGTGTAAAAATAATCCTCACACTCTACATCAAAATGAGCATCTCTCAAGGTTTTAAGAATAACATCACCTCTCTCACTCTTTGGAAATTCCGCGGTTATCAGTGGGAAGCTAAATCGTGGAATGTTATTTTCGAGGTCGCAGGGAAACAATCCCCAGGTGTGAGTCTCTCCATTCCCTTTGATAATCTTTTCTCTTTCCATACTCTTATTATATCGGAGTTCCTAATCGATTAGAGGCCGAGGAGCTCGATCTCTTTCTCCCACTCCTCTGCAGTCCTGTCAGACCATTTAGTCCAAAGAGGAGAGATGCCATTATGATCCTTGTAGAGATCATAATACACCTCCCATGCCAGAAGAGCATCCCAATCAGCAGGAGTCTTAACTCCGTTGTATGATACTATGTCGATAATGTCATCCCTAGTGTAGACAGCCGCACTGCGGTAGCTTCCCTCTGGCGCAGCTGCCATCCAGGCTTCTGCTTTAGCGTTGAGAGTGTCGACGTGATCAAGAAGTTCTTTGTTCATACCTAATTATAT